>Ga0209183_1000008_pt1 | contig 140235 bp, 135 predicted proteins | sample LHCtaG_2_FD_184120 | JGI IMG/M metagenome (GOLD analysis project Ga0209183, IMG submission 184120) | Hot spring microbial communities from Little Hot Creek, USA to study Microbial Dark Matter (Phase II) - LHC4sed_replicate (SPAdes)... | ecosystem: Environmental > Aquatic > Thermal springs >... | reverse complement strand
CCATAACCCCGAGCCCCACTAGGGGTAGGGATAATGGGCCGGAGACCCAGCCTGGGATTGAATCCCCGCTACGGGGAGATGTAATCCCAAACCTCCCCACCCTATCAGGAACCCTCACCCTTTAGGGTGGGAAGGAGGTCAGCTAGAGAAATAAAGACTAAGATGCTCTATGCTGAAATTAAGAAAGTCAGAGACTCTATCATTAAATCGCCACATAGTAAATGCAAAATAGAGTCAGTAATCAACGTCAATAGCGTGTCTGATATCGCTAAAGTTGCCGAGTCTGGTACATACATTACATGTCCTTCCCTAGGCGTCTGCAGTAATATTATTGACAAGTACTCCTGTGGAACTATACCACATGCCTCTAACATTCCGTGCGCTAGAATATTGGAGATAACTATATGTTATGTCGTAAGAATGCCTATAGATTGCTGTATCCCAGGTAGGGTTGAGTGTCTATGGGGATGCGAAAACGCTGATCCAGTGTTGGGATTCGGTCCTGAAGGAAGATATTTCGCCACTGTAGATGAGTTTCGAGAGTATGTAGAGGCGCGAGGCTATAAGGAGAGCATATTCTCATACCCAGAAAGAGGAATATATGACTTTACTCGAGATATAGGTTATGGATATAGGTATGAAGCGTGGTATAATAATAGAACACATATAAGGTACAGTGAAGGGCTAGAACCTAATCCAGATCCCAATTGGTACGGATTTGTAAATGGGTTCTGGCCTTGGTACGTATATCACTGGCATAACAGTTGTTAGGCGAAAAACTATGCTCGTTAAACGTGCTACGACTTTGCTCCTAATCTTTTTGCTTGTCGTTATGTTTTTGATGGTTTTGTTCTGGTTTAGCCACTATTCTTTTCAGCAAGATATGGAGCTGGAAACCTTGCTAGAGGTGTGTAGTAGGGCTGTGGAGAACTTCAGGAGTGGTTCTGTTTGGGAACCTGGCTCTGTGTTTGTATATAACAGGACTGAAATTGCTGAAGGCCTTATACGCAAAAAGATTATATATAGCGGTAAGCACTACAATATTGTCGTAGGTAATGAGACACATATAGTTGTCTACGCAACTTCAGCAGGTCAATACCCTCTACATTCTAAAGGTTTCTTCTACGTAATTCACGCTATAGCTATGTACCAAAAAGATAATGTTTCAAGACCTGTTGTAATCTATAGCTATTGGTATCCAGAGTATTCGTATCCTAAACGTTACTACTTCAACCCTAATATAGATGAACAAAAAATGATGTTCTTGATCGCTAGACTCCCATACTACCTACCCCACTTCTGGATTGAAAATCTTGTAGAGAAGAAGGTTATGAACATGAGCATCAGTGATAAAGAGATTGTCGAGATGAAGTTTATTAAAAGTTTTAGAGCATCTAATCGAGACCTAGTGATAGTTCAGTACATTTTCCCCTACGAAAAAGCAAGTATTTACACAGGTATCGATTCTGAAACAGGAATGGTGTTAGCAGAAGTGTTTATAAGTGGAAGCAAATCTACTAGCTACCTAGAGAACATAACCAATATAGATAGTGTTCCACCAGAACTGCTATTAATAATAAGGAACACGGTATTCGTAGACACTACAACAAATAAAACACTAGCACTAGAAATACCAAAACCATAGAGTACCTCGAGGAATGCTAGGCCCCATACTCTACATAGCCACGTTAATATCGACTGACATATTTATATTGTAAGAATTCTATAACCGTTTGTCCCTAGATGCTTATCCTTATTAGTTTAGGAGCTTCCGCCTCGCCCACAGGGACCTGAGCACCTCTGTGGGTTCATGGGTGGCTGTTGAGCCCAACGGCACGTGGCTCCCATCTACGATAAACTCTGCGAGGCTTGGAGCATTGCTCCCATCGCCTAAACAACTCAAACCAGATAAATGGAATCAGAGCTTATAAACCAAACGTATAAACATCGCTAGCAGAACAGCCCTTACCAGTGGATAACATACTCCATAGCCACGGTACTGGACATCAAACCCCTAATACGTTTCCTCCTTACATCACCTAGCGCCATGCAAGCCATTTCACCAACTTCGTCATAAGCTACGGCAAGAAGGGTGTGGAGTCAACAACTACTTCTCGAAACCTTCCTCTGCCTCCAAAACTTTTACTCCTCCCTATCAATCTCTAGCTCAGTTTCTTCAACAGAACCAAGACCCTTTACACAGCTCCAAATACGTTGCCGCAGTTCCAGTAGTTTTAAGAATAATTTGCCAGCCCCAATACGAACCTTAAGCAAAACACCTTCAGTGATGCCGAGAGTGTCCCTAATACTCTTCGGCAATACAACGATACTTTCCCCATGAACCTTAACCACGGCACTTATGTAAGTACCCAAGATAATCTACTGAGCTAAATTTATGCTATATAACTTCAAAACCTCTACAGAGCGTCAGGACCTTTAAGCATGGCGCAATTCATGAATCATGATGGATTCGATGTGCTGTAATATCGATGGAAACGATACTTGGTTCATATGTTACTGGGCAACATATTGATGATAGTTTACGATATCGGAATCTTAATAAGTAGGTTAAGGGATTACTTTGAGCCATGGGACTCTCTTAAAGTCTTCGTCGAATGTAAGTATGGTGTCTATGTCGTAGTGTTTAGCCGTTATTGCAATCAGAGCATCTCCCGGTAGGAGGCTATACTTTCTCACGGTCTTTACAAGCTCTTTGATACTACCCTTGTCTTCTAGGACCGGTATCCCAAGCTTGTCTACAAGCTCTTCAACATCGTTTATAGCATCGCTAAACGCCTCTAGACCATACCTCCTTATGTAGTCCCGTAGCTCGTCTAGTTTCCTCAGTCCAAGTCTTCTCCAAGCCTCGAGCCTTATTAGGGTGAAGATTATCTCGTCGACAATTCTAAGAGTTACTGCAAGATCTTTGCTTTCTATCAGTACCTGTTTTACTTTAGAAGCATAAGGTTCAACGCGATGAAGATAGTATACAACGGCATTGCTATCTAGGAGTATCACTGCGCCTCGGCCTCTAGCATGAATTCATCAAGTAACTCTTTGGGAGCAGAACCTCGTTTTCCATAGAACTCGTCAACTATCTTCCTCCTATCCTCAAGCTTCTCAATTCTGATTAGAACCTCCTCACCTTCTTCAAGCTCTATAGGCTCCAAAGGCTTTAGCACTCCTTTCTCATACTTAGCTCTAATAGCTCTAAACATTATCAAACACCTCATCTACTCTACTAGATTTCTTAGTTTCTTTTCTTAATATGTTTTTACCCTACCAGCACACGATGCCTACGAAATTAATCTTATTCTTTAATAATTGTGATATGCTATGGCATATCGTGTTTTAGCTAATAGCTTTCTGACAATGTTTACCGAACATAATCTCTGCTTACTTGGCATATCGGCTACGTGTATACCAAGTAATCTCTAGCATATCTCTGAAGCGTTCACCACTTGCCATGCTTTGTGCTTATCTGTGGATACTTCTAATTATGTGAGGGTGGCTCATTTCACTTCCCCCATGCCTCTTCACCGTGGTGGCTCAGCCTTGTGGCCAGGGGGCTTCATAACCCCATGGTCTCTGAAACCCAGAGACACCGCTATATATAGACTCTAGAGGTTATATACTCAATAGACACACAACATCAGATCATAACACCAAAAATATTTATATTCACAGCCATCTACAAACATCTACAAACCTGTAACAGTCTCCGTGGATCTGGGTTCAAATCCCCGTGGCCCCACTAAATAGTTGGATTGTTTTGAATTAGTTAAAAACATGTGTAGATACTCAATTGATTTTAATAGAATATCATCTAGAATTCTTAATGTTCATAAATCAAATTTTATATGGTTATCTAATTACATTAAGTACTATAAAATCTTGCATATAAAGCCTCTACATCTCTAGCTTCAATGGTTATCGCATTTGTAGGGCATTTAACTATACATGCTCTACATCCAACACATTTATCTGCATGTTCAGGTATAGATTTTTTATTAACTATTGAAAAAACTTTATTTGGACACGCGGCATAGCACTGTGCACATCCTATACACTTTGTTTGATCTACATATACCTTATAGCTCATTGTTTAAACCCGTATAATTTCATACTCCATTTTTCCAAGACCTTTCTTATACAATGCTTCAACCTGTATATATGGATCCTTTCCATGTAGTATAAGAAACTTATTTTCACCAGGCTTTATACCAGCTTTTTCAGCTATAGAATATGGTGCTATCGGAGCTTGATTTATTAAATCTATAGTTGCTTTCTCTAATGCAACAACATCTTCAGATGCTAATATACCTATATCTGGAACTATTGGTATATCAGACCAAGGAGCACAATCACATGTTGGTGCAACATCCATAACATAATTAATATGAAATACCTTATTATATTTATTAAGAACAACAGCATGAAATGCATCAGCTAATCCCTCTTGAAATGCTCTACCTATGGTATCATTCTTCTCAAGATTATGAATAGCCGAGCGTGTATTTGGACCTACACATCCCATTGAAATGTTCTTTATAGCACCTCCGTATCCTGATGATGGATGACCTTTACTATGAGCAAAATTTATAAGGACATCAGCATAAAACACACTTGTACCAACTTCAATCTCATTTACTCTTAGAGGATTAGGTACATGTATCTTAACAAGGTCATTTTCCTTTATACCTGATACAGGAATTAATGGAACGCCAATAAATCCATAACCATTTTCGATACCTACTACAGTGTGTTTTAGCCCCCATGTATCAGTTAAAAATGGGATTCCTCCAAGTTTCTTAACATAGTCTACAAGCATTTTAATGAATATTGGTCTAATTATCCTATATCCTCCATGATGCATATCTCCAAAATGAATCTTTATAGCCACTATGTTGCCTTCTGCAACAATGTTCTTTAAAGGACTCATATCTAACAATTTCATAAACTTATATGTAAGACTGTATTCTTTTTCAAGTTTTTCCAATCTTGCACTTGCGAATAACACTTTTGACATATTTAGCTTCACCTATTAGTTTATGGGAAGAAAGAGTTAATCTAAGAAATTTATAAATTTTTAGGTAATTACAGCTAATAATGAAAATTTTTATTTAGAAATATTTCGAATTCTTCATGCTATCATATTACGTTGTATTATATAAAATTAAAAATCTTTAGAATTGAGAAGAAATTAGCTCTTCTACTATCTTTTTCCCCCAGCCTTCACCCAATATCTTAACCACCTCATCCTTTCTTTTGATTATATCCTCTACATTTTTTATGCCATGATTTAATAAAATACGTGCTCTTACTCTTCCTATATATCTTAATTTTACCAATTCAAGAGCATCTTCTTTAACTCCGTGCCTTAATCTCTCATTTAACATTCTAAGATACTCGCTATGGCTAGAAGCATCAATGGTTTTAGCTATTATGGAAGCTGCATACGATAGCCATTCACCATTCTCTTTTATAACCCTTAGATCTCCAGCTTCAATACCATATCGTTCTAGAATTTCTCTTTCAGGAACTTCATTTATCCAATCCTTTAAAATTAAGCCTATTATAAAGCCTCTAACCCAGTCAATTTTCGGATCGCTTATCTCAAGCTCGAGGCTTTCAGGCGGTATTTCACTATGTAGTTCATAGCTATCAATAAGTTGAGAATAATATTCATAAACACTTTTGCTTATGTTAATATCAGAAAAATCAGGAGTCATACCAATTAATGTTAAATAATACAGTTCTGAAGCTTTTTTAATATTTGTAAGTCCCTTAACTATAATATAGCTTGTTATAGGATCTACATAAAGTCTTGAAGTAACTACTCCAAGTTTTGAAGGTATGAAGACAACCTCTTCATCAATGCTCTTAGATGAAATCATATTAAGTTCTTCAAGTAAAGTTACAGTTTTTTCTATTTTTAATTCTATAATAGTCTTATTCATTTTTGATGCTGCAAATGAATTAGAGAAAAACATAAGTAATTTAGATAATGTACTAGCTTCACCAGAAACAATCACAGCTAATATATGTCTTCTTAAAGCTTCACCACTCCATAAAACTGACTGTAACGACTCAGGAACACCCTTTATATAATACATAGCTTCATTCTGTGATTTAGCATCTTTTGCAACAATTACTATTCCATAAGGATCATATTGAGGTCTTCCAGCTCTTCCAGCAAGCTGTCTATATTCAATTATTGGTATCCGTACCGTGTTTTTCCCATTAAAGAACTTTGTATTAATAATCACAATCCTGGCAGGAAGATTCACACCCATTGCAAGTGTTGGTGTTGCAGCAATATATTTTATCAATCTATCACGAAAAGCCTCTTCAATGAATCTTCTTGCTTCTGGTGTTAAACCTGCATGATGATATGAAGCACCACATTTTATTAAAGGTGAAAGTTTTTCATATTCAAAATCACCAATTCTTTCTCTAAGTTCCTTTAAAAGGAAATTCACCTGCTCTTTATCATTATTAGATAAATTGTTGCATAGTATAGATGAATATCTAGCAGCAAGCTCTTCAACAGCTTTCCTAGAATATTTAAACTCAAGCACGTTAAATCCCTCTCTAACAGCTTTTAAAATCCAATATTCAGTAACGTCATTAACAATCTTAGGTATGTCGATATCAACATCAGTAAAATCTTTAGGAATATGTATGATCCATCCCTTACCACCTCCTAGCGAATAAGTAATAAACTCATAGAGTTTGACAGGCCTCCACTCAGATTTAACAAGCTTTGCTCCAAGCCACTGGGCTATTTCCTCAGAATTCCCAATAGTTGCTGAGAGACCTACGATTTGTATACCCATTGATTTAGCTCTCATAGCAATCATTTCAACAATATGCCCTCGATTCTCATCACCAATCATATGAAGTTCATCGATAACTACAACACCTATCTTTTTCATCCATGAAGGATTTCTACGCATTATTGAATCTAACCGTTCATATGTTGAAACAATAATATCATATTTTTCTAGCCTAGTTAATTCTTCGTCGGTAACTTCATAATCCCCTACAGAAATCGTTATTTTAACACCATATTTTTCCCATATTTTAAACTCATTGAATTTTTCATATGCAAGAGCCTTTAAAGGACTTGTATAAATACCTTTGAAACCATTCAAGACAGCATTTACAAGAGCTATTTCTCCTATCAAAGTTTTGCCACTAGCTGTTGGTGCTGAGACAACAATGCTTGAACCATTTAAAAGTCCGTGCTTAAGTGCTTCTAGCTGAGGTGGAGTAAAATTCGATATACCTTTGTCTTTAAGGCCTTTAATAATAATACTAGGTAGCTTTACATCAATAAGTCTGATCATTGTTAACACTTACTTTATATTATAGCGATCCTCTTTTTACATTTAAAATTAAATAACTTAAAAAATAATACTCTAAATTTTTATGATGTTTTAATCCATTAACCTAGGTATCTTAGGCATTCTATACATCATCTCTATTTATTTTTCATTACCCGATTCCAATATTTCCACACTGTATATCGTTAATTAAATAGATTACACCTTAATTGGAAATAGAATCATCACTGCGGGGCATCATCATAGATCAGTATCGGAGATCCAACTCATCTTTAAAATAGCTATAATATATAAGTGGTATATAATCTTAACTATAAATATATATTGCAAATTTATTTATAATAAAAATAGTAGTGAGTGTATATAATGATAAGCGAGGATTAACAATAAACTAATAAGAACTTAATATGAAAATCAAAACAGTTTCGCGGGGTGTAATCTCACGACGTATTTTGAACTTGATGAATTAGATAAACAAATAATTAATCTTATTATTGAAGATTGTAATAGAAGTGTTAGAGAACTTTCTAAGATTTTAAAGAAATCACCAACGCTAGTATCTAAGAGATTACAAAGATTAAAAGAACTCGGTATTATAACTAAATGTGAAGCAGTTTTGGATTATAAAACTTTAGGTTATCAAATATATTCCCTTATAATGCTTAAAGTTGATGGCGCCCATATAGAAGATGTTGAAAAGATACTTTCATCTGAAGCAAATGTAAGAGCTGTTTATGATATTACTGGCGAGTTTGATGTTGCTTTAATTGCTCTTTTTAAAGGTGTTGACGAACTTGATAGATTTATAAAGAGGATTTTAAAGAATCCTTATATTAAGGGCAGCGTTACCAGCATCATATTTAAAGCCGTTAAAGACGATATTAATATTAAGCTATTTAGTTAAACTAATGAAATTTTTAATATAATGATGAGTGTGGTGGGCTCTGAATAAACCTAAATGATGACATGAATCCTCACTGAATCTTTAAAATAGCATGTAAGATATCACATCAGAAATCATGTATTTATTTTAACCAACTTTAGATAACTTAATCTTATTCTTAAATAATACTAAAAATAAGTTCATTAAGAATTAATTAAATAATTTAGATTTTCTTATATGCTTTTCTTGGAATTGTTTAGTAATACAATGTTTTAGACTTTTTAATTTCACTATACTAGATACTGGAAATGGCTAACATAGGCAATCCTTAAGAAATGAATTTTATATAACCTTTTCTTATCAAGTTAGTTACAAGTCTCCAAAACCTTTTTTTATTTAGAGCTGAGACATCGAATCCCTTATCTTTTAAATATTTCTTAACAACTTCATAGAAATCGTCAATTACATATCTATTTATTGTACCATTCGTAAGATTTTTAATAGCATTAACAACTTCCTTATTGCTTGGATATCTTCTCTTCATCATTCGATTTTGTTTAATATGTTCATTTCTTTCATATTCTTCTATTTCTTTAAGCATTTCAACTGATACATTAAATAACATTTTTTCATATTCTTCTTTCATATTCTCAAGATCTCATATTGTTAAAGTTTATATAAACAAATATTATAAAAGTGAGTATAAGTATCTATCTACTTGGTAACAAGAATGCTTGAAGATAAAGAAATTATGAAGTTTCAAGCATATATACTCTATAGCAGGAATATTGAAGATATTTTAAAAAGAATAGCTAATTATCTTGAAAACTGTAATAAAATAATTGCAGATACAAATCTAGGTGAATTACTGAAAAATGTATGTGAAGGATCTGAACCACATCTTATAGAATTCAAAGATTATAAAATTATTGAAGAAGTAATAAATAGAGAACCAATTGGTAGAGGGATAATATTTAGAGTTGTATCGCCTAGGAGTGATATATATGCTATCGCATTTATACCAATAAATAATTTTAATAAAACTATAGTTTCTAAGAGGTAAAGATCATGCCCAATCTAAGTTTTAGAATAGATAGTATAAGAGCTGAGAGATATAGTTTTGAAGCTATACAACAATTAAATATAAATATGAACATCATGTTTGGAAAACCTGAAAAAAGAGAAAACAGCTTTCTTGTTGGTTTTGTAATAAAAATAGACTGCACACCTCCTATGGCCTCCATTGATATCAAAGGTCTTGCCATTATTACTCCTATTAGCCAAGAGGAATATACTAAACTTGGAGAAGAATTCAAAAAAGGCTCTGTACCCTATCCCCTTATAATTGCTGTTTACAGCTACAATCTACCAATTATAGCTCTTCTTTCTAGAGAGCTTGGAATTCCACCACCTATACAACTTCCTATACAATCTTCACAACATGAAAAGGGAATCAACTATCACTTGTAGGTTAACTATAGATGCAATTAATCTTAACATATTTAAAAGATCATAAAAACTTGTTGAAACTTTGAATACAAATAATAATCATTATTCAATTTGTTCTAGAATCTAACATTTAAAAGTATAGAAGAAATTTTTATAGAACTATGTTATGTAGTAGGGCCTTTTTTCTTTTTCTTCTTTCAACCCTTCTTTCCGAGTATATGTTCTCAACATGTTTTCAATTTCACTTTCAATGTTTCTACCTCTTAAACTAAGTTCTTCGGTATCTATATTAAGATCCCATACCTTATTTAATAGATCAATTATAATTTTAGCTGCAGTATAATCTATATAATTCATTTCAACAATACTTCTCCATGTTTCACCAAGAACACATACGCTATTCATATTATAGGCTTTTGCCCATCCTACAATAACACCATTCATACCACTTATTATACCCTCATTTAGAGGAATAGCACCTTTTTCAATATATTTATGTAAGACAATGTTATTATTTCCAGCTACAAAAACCTTTCTTGATGGTACAATAACATCTGAAACAAATGCTGCAGTTGCTATTAATTCAATCACACTATATTTTAAAAGTTTCTTAATGATGAATTTACTCAATTCATGTTGATCACCGTCACTTGTAGGCTGTGCATCGCTTGTTATAATGAATATGTCTATGCTATTACTTTTTGTATGATATATAGCAACTTTATCTATATCAGCTAAACCACCTGAATTGACAAGTAGATGAGCTGGAAATCTTGTACCATAGATGCTTAATACATGATCTGCACCAAGAATGTTAATAAGATGCATCGCTACAGTCTTTCCTACAAGTCCCATACCAGGGAAACCTGCTATTGCGATAGCTTTTTTTACATCGACGTTTTTATGTGTAACTATTTTCCACATATTTCACACAGGTTACTAAAATTGCAGACCAACTTAATAAAAATATTACAAAGTGACATAATACTCCTTTAATATCTCAATATATAACTCTAAATAGCGATAATGTTTAAAGGTAGAATAGAATTAAATAAAATTGCATGTATTTCATGATATTCACTAAATAAATAGAGATAAGAGAGTATATATTGTGTACAAGCGTAACACATAAATTCCCAGCACATAATTAATATCATAGGGCCCGTAGCTCAGCCAGGTAGAGCGCCCGGCTCATAACCGGGTGGTCCGGGGTTCAAATCCCCGCGGGCCCATAATTTTAACATTGAGGAAGTAGGTTAAATAGATTGAGTGAAGAAAGGCCTGCTTTAAGTATTAGTTACATAATGGCATTCATATGTTCATTGCCTATTATAATATTGTATTTATTAGCAATGTTTAACATATATTCACCTCCTATATATTTAGATAAATTGATACCGATAAATGTTATAAGAATATTTTTTTATCTAATGTTAATATTGCTAATATTAAGAGAGATTCTTCCATTGTATCATAAAAGTAATTACAATATTACATTGCCATTAATATTGGTTTCAGCAATATATTCCTTTATTGCTGCTTTAAAAGAAATCCCAAGATTACCAATAGGATATTTTATAATTATTCCACCATCATTTATATATAGCAGATGTAATTTAAGTATAAATTGTGATGATTTTGCTTCACTTTCACTTAGTATTCCACTAACAATAACATTCATACTTTTTATGTATAGCTTATATGGAGTTTTCATAGCAATAGTTACAAAGAGTTCCAAATAGTTTTGCAAAGTTAATTGTAAATGGTATACCTAGTTTATTAATAATAATCGATGTTAAGGGAAATACTTTATAAGCTCTTTCAAGGACTACACTATCGGATGAAATAACGATAGCTTCTTCCTTCTTTGAAATCTCTATGGAATCTTTATCAGGTGTTAATGATAATATACTGTGGCTTATAAGACCTCTTTCCTCTATATATTTATTGAATTGATTTACATGAATAGCACTATGGCTGAAGTTCTTATCTGCTATGATAATTATTTTCAATGGTTTTAATTTAGAGAGAGCGTTTAGGATTAATTCATAAGCTTTTAATATATATGTCTCATCTTGAGGTTTCAGTTTAGAACCCCTTAAATCTCGTGTAACACAATCGTCACATAAATACACATTACAATTCTCTAATGCGCATAATATTGTCAATAAAGTATTATAAAAATCTATAACAATTACATCATTTACAGTAGGATTATATACAATTTTTGATATAATGTTTGCTACATATTGCATTGAATGGATACATCTATAAAGTAACAGTCTTTTTTCTTTATTTAGAGAATACCTTAAAGTCACAACATCTAAGGCAAGTCGCTGGTTATAACCTCTTGATAAGAGGTACTTATAATCGTATGCAGCATCTATAATAGTAATATCCTCTAATTTAGCCATATCCATTTCCATTAAAGTTTTATGGATACAGTATTACTGTAGATATTAAAAATACTTTTAATAATTTAATAAATGTTTAAGAGAAACAGCTTACAATATAATGCAACTTTCATTTGGAATTAAGATTAATCAATAATGTTATCATAATTCTATTCTAACAATCTAAGAATAAGGTTTCACTAAGAATCTTATTTGTCAAGGGTCATAGAAACAATTTTATAAACAACAATTTTACTATTAATTTTTAAGTTAATAAGCACACTATTTATTATGTAACTTCATAGGAGCGACTTTTATGAGTAAAACTGATAGAAATTTTGAAATTGATGAAAAATATCTTAGTGAGCTTGAAAAAGAGTTGGCATTAATGGATGTGGAAAGAACCGAGGTTAAAAAATCGTCAAAGGAATTCAAGGAAGAAGGTAAATCGGTTAGAAGAGATTTTTATATTACAAGAATTTCTACAGGAATTTCAGAACTTGATAAAGCTTTAGATGGTGGAATTCCCAAAGGTTCATGGGTTGCTATAACAGGTGAACCTGGTACGGGTAAGTCAATTCTATGTATGCATTTTGCATGGGCTGGTATACAAGCAGGAGACCCTGTTGTATATATAACTACAGAAGCGGAGTTTAGAGATGTTGTTAAACAGGCAAAGCAGTTCAATATGGATTTTGAGAACTATAAAACATATGACATCTCAAGTTTTAAGGAACCTAATGAAATACCCCAAATAGTTGTAATAGATATCTTTGGTCTTTTAAAAATTGCTAGGCAGATGAGTGAATCTACTTTAGAATCGGAAAGTGTTAGAAGAAAACGATTTGCAGCATTAGATATCCAAACACTTGTATCAGCAATTCATGAAGCCTATAAGATATTAGGTGTTTTAAAAGAAGGTGTGAAAACACCATATAAGCATGTTAGATTGGTTATAGATTCCTTAAGTGCGTTTTGGGCTGACAAACCAGCTATGGCTAGAAAATATAGCTATGATTTAAAAATATCAACGCATAGAGAAAATGTTACAGCGTATCTAGTATCACAGTATGCTATGACAACGAAGTCTACATTTGGTTTTGGATTAGAACATATAGCTGATGGAGTGTTCCATCTATGGATGGAAGATGTGGAAAAAAATAAGGAAATAAAAAGATATATGATAATAAAGAAAATGAGAATGACTAACCATACTAGAAATGCCTTTAGAATAGAAATAGAACCTAATAAAGGATTTACACTCTATCCGCTACATTAATTACTCAACAATTATTATGAAGTTTTTTGCAATCCAATAATTTTTGAGGCTTTATTAATTAACCTCTTGGCAAGATCATTAACATCATTAGAGAATACATACCATCCCATTGGGAAATATTTGATATAGTTACATTGCAAATGGGATGATAGAATAGCGTCTGCTAAAAATATCTTTGCATATAATGAGGCCATACCTCTTGAAATGGCTATAATTAATTCTCTATTTTGAAAAATTCCAATATAAATTACACAACCAAGCTCTTTTTTTAAAACATATACTTTATCAAAACCTAAGTCAATTAACTTTTTTCGGAATTCTTCAACATCTATCATAATTCTAGCCTCCAATTACATATAAATATAAGCTAAAAATGTATTTAAGTAATATTGGCTAAGAGCGTCGTTTCCGTTTTGGCAAGGCATTACATTAAAATTTTATATACATAACAGAGATAAGCTATTATATATGATATCATTAGAAAGTGATGGAAATGCTTGACAGTATAGCATTGAAATATTATAGATTCTTACGTATACCTTCAAGAATATCTAGATATATATCATTTTTATATCCATTATACATTTTATTCATCATATTTATAAACACATCTATATGTATTATCACAGGAAACAGCATTTCTATCACATTATTTGCAATAATGATTCATATTACAAGTTTTTCTTTTATACCATTAGTAATAAAGTATTTAGTACCATATATGAAAAGAAGACAGATATTGAATTTAATGATTTTTTCTACAGCTCCAGGTATTTTAATTGAATTCATAGGTGCATTTTTCGGTATATATGGTATGCTCTATGTAGTTCTTCCGTTAATTGGATTATTAGTTTTACGAGGTTTAACTAATTCACGAAAAGCTTTAGTATTTATGTATATTACTCCTATACTAATAGAGTTACTATTTGCAATTACTGTTGACAGATACAGTTTAACAAAATTGCTTATTCGAGTAACTATGTTAACACTCATAATAATATTTTCAATATATCTTAACTTGGTTCTTAATTCATACAGAAAAGAGTTTAATGTATTTGAGCTTTCTAGTGCATGGGCTAAGTATACATTAACTGGTATAGATGACGATCTTGAATCACAAATAACTAAGTTAGGTGAAGAAAGAGATGTTAAAATATTTTCAATACTTTTTCACAGAAAAAACGATACAATAGCATTAATAGTACCAGGAGTACATTTTGGTCCGTTTAAGACCTTAGGAAGCACTTTACTTCCACAATACATTGAGGAAGCACTTAATTTAAAAGGAATTAAGACATTTATTTTACATGGTGCAGGATCACATGAACTCGATCTTGTAAATAAAGCTGAAGCAAGAAAGCTCTCTATTAATATTGTAGAGAAAATACATTATCATTATTATATTAATGCAGACAAAGTTGAAGCTATATATGAACCATTTAGGGTATATAATGGACTTCATGAAGCATTTGTTATTCAAACAAATAGCCTAGTTCTTATAGCTTTGTCAACGCCCATAATAGGGGGTGATGATATACCATATGAAGTTCAAAGATATGCTGAAATGATTACACCTATCTATGGTTTTAAAGATGCTGCTATCATTGATTGTCACAATAGTGAAGGACTTCGTGAACTCGATCCAAATAAATTCAATCCAATAGTTGTAGCAGCAATTTCAATTCGCAAGAAAATGTGTAATAACTTTAAAACTGGCTATGGAGAAGCACGAGTGTATGGTAATGTTAGAGGACTTTGTGAAAATAAAGTCAAGGTTTTAACTATAGACTGTGACGGTGTAAAATATTCACTGATATATCTATACGGAAATAATGCAAAAATAGGTGTAAGAGATTCATTAAGAAGAATTGCGTTGAATAATGGAATAAAAGATGCTGAGGTAATAACATTAGATGATCATAGTTGCTCTGGAATTGTTTTTGATTCACCTTATTATGCAGTTGAACTTAGTGAAGATATTATGAGGGCTGTTAAAAACGCAATTAAAGCATCCATCAATGATCTTTCAGATACTACAGCTTCTCTAGTAATATACAATACTAAGGCTAATGTAGCAGGCTCAAAAATATTTGAATTATTAGAGCTAATAAAGGAAATAGGAGGATTTGTGGTTAAGCACCTTAAGTTAAGTTTAATTGTAGTTCATATAATATTTCTTATCCTAGTAACTTTATTAAATATCTTTTCAATTCATATAAACATATTATAATTTAATTTTAATTGATTGGAAAAATATGTCACACCTTTTATAGATATCTATACACAATTAGAAAATAGGGTTGATAAAAATGGATATGGCAATAGAGAATGTCGCTCCATATTTAGGTCAAACAATAGCTGACATATATGGAAGGAAGATAGGTATACTTGTAGGAATTTACAGTGATGTAGATGGAAAGGTAACATCATTTGAGGTCATGACTAATGATGCTCTTTATGAGAGTATTCCTGCAGAAAGATTTGAGCATAATGTTGATGGAATTAAACTATTGCCTGAGTGGCTAGTTGAGGCTAAAAAACTAGAGAGAAAACTTGACATATTGAAGAAGAGATTCAAATCTATGGAAGAGCTATTTAAAAAGAATCAAATACCTCAGCATGCATATAGAGAATTAAAAGAAAAATTCACAAAAGATATGGATAAGCTTAGAATTGAAGCTAAGAATCTAAAAGATGCATTAAGAAAAAGAACATATGAATTAGAAAACTTTGTATTGCATATCGAAAAAGCTTTAACACATCTTTTAATAAGTTATACATCTGGTGAATTACCTGAAAATGGATTTAAAGTATCTGCAGATTTTATGAGATTTGCAAGACAAGCTGCAATAGAAGAGAAAAAAGATGTGGAAAAACATGCAACTCTTATAGATAAGCTTGAACAAGAATTAGTAACACTAATAACACAACCACAGGAGGAGATACAAACAGTTCCATCATCTGTACAGCAACCAATAGCAGTTAAAGTTGTTACAGGGTAGCAAGGAATTTATTGGAGATGATATATGTCTACATCAGCAGGTATTTTTGATTCATTTATTAAGATTCTAAATATAACTTCTAAACGTGATCCTCAAAAAAGTGCTTTAATTTATATAGTTACATCATTAAATGATTTAAAAATAAAATTAGAAGAAATTAAGAAGAGATTGAAAGATAGAGATGATGAACTTCTAGCTAATGCAGTTAAAGCTTTGAGTTCTAGTGATAGAGAAAGAGCAACAATCTATGCAGCTGAAGTTGCAGAGGTTAGAAAACTTATGAAATATATACATATTGCATTGTTAGCCATTGAAAGACTTCTAGAAAGAATGAAAACTATGAATATTGTTAATGACATAAGGGTACTATCAACAACTATGGGGATATTAAATGAATTGAAATCTATGTTTGTCAACACAATGCCAGAATTAGCTTTAACTCTTGACAATATTGTTAATAATGTGAATTCTTTAATTACGTCAACACAAGCTCCAGAGGTATCTGCAAATATAGCTAATAAGACAAAAGAAGTTGAAGATATATTGAAAGAAGTCGAAGTACAAGCAGAGGAAAAATTAAAAACTTCATTGCCTCCTATACCTATTCAATTAGAAGATGTAATTAATAATAAGAAAATCATCACTTCTATACCAACATCATATGTAGATACCAGAAGCTCTATAGATATGGCCACTCCTACATCATTTACATCACAGAAGTTTGTTGTGTTACATACACATCCTAGTTATATTGATAGTGGTTTAGAACTTCAGATATATAACTACATTGTTGGTAGTAAAGGTATTATAAAAATAGAAGAGTGTGCTGAAAAATTTGGTGTATCAAAAGAAGCAGTCATTGCAGTATTAAAACGACTTGAGCAAAAAGGATTGATAAGATTAACATAAATAATTTTTAATAGTCAACGGGTTTATTAGGGATTATATCTTGAGTGGAGGACGAGAATATTTAGAAGCTTTAGCAAAAAAATATGTTAATGAAGCTATGATAAATGAAAAAGTTGGAAACAAAATCGATGCTGCTAAAAATTATAGAAAGGCCGCTGAGATATTAATGACTATATTAAATAACTATAGAAATGATCCTATGATAAATATATACAGATCAGTTGCTGAAGGTTATATTAAGAAAGCGAAGGAACTTGAAGAAGAATCCAAAATAAGTATATCAGTTCTAGGAGGAGACATTAAGGCGATTCAAAATGATAATGAAAATATAGAAGAGGCTTTGCAAGATTTCATAGTCATTGAAAAACCTTCAATTCGCTTCGAAGATATCATAGGCTTGGAAGAAGCAAAACAAGCTATACTTGATTCAATTGTTTACCCGGTTAAGAGACCTGATCTTTTTCCATTAGGATGGCCTAGAGGAATATTGCTATTTGGCCCTCCTGGCTGTGGTAAAACAATGTTAGCAGCGGCAATAGCAAATGAAATAGACGGTATTTTTATGCAAGTTGATGCAGCAAATATCATGTCTAAATGGCTTGGTGAGGCTGAAAAGAAAATTGCAATGATATTTAATTATGCTAGAGGAGTTGGTAGTTCAAAACCTGTTATAATATTTATTGATGAAGCTGATGCTTTACTAGGTGGATATGAAAATGAAATTGGTGGTGAAGCTAGGGTGCGCAATCAGCTTTTAAAAGAATTGGATGGATTAAGTGAAAAAGGAAGGAAACATTTTATATATGTTATTGCTGCCACTAATAAGCCATGGAAACTAGACCTAGGATTTCTACGCAGATTTCAAAAGAGAATATATATCTCATCTCCAAATAAAGAAGCACGTAAATCATTATTTGAGTATTATTTAAAGTTCATAAAAATAACAGATGACGTCAATATAGATTTTCTTGCTGAAAAGACAGAGGGATATTCAGCAAGTGATATAAGAGATATTGTTTTAGAAGCTTATCTAAGAACCGTTAGAGAGCTTTTCAAATCCAACGCTATATCAAATAACCCGAGACCCGTAACTATGAATGATTTTATTGAGGTGTTAAATAGGAGAAAACCTAGTATATCAAATTCTATGATTAAACGTTACGAGGAATGGGCTAAGAATTTTGGATCTATATAATACTTTAACACACAATATGATTAAAATAAATAAAATTCATCTTCTCATTTCAATTATCTCTAAAAGTTCGGGTACGAATTTTAGTATATCGTCTATTGTTACAATACCTATAGCTCTTCCTGACTTATTAATAACAGGAATATGCCCGTGACCTGTACCTATCATCAAATTAATTACATCTTTTAGCAACGTATCAGGTTCAACTACAGTAACAGGTCTTGAAACTATATCCATGATTTTTACATTTTTGGGGTCAAGCCCTTTTGCAAAGACCCTTAAAACTAAGTCTTTTGCTGTCACAACACCTAGTACTACATCATTTTCATCAATCACTATCAATGAAGCTATATTATATTTTTCCATAATTTTAATAGCCTCAAAAACTGTAATACTAGCTTTTACTTGTACAGGATTTGGTACCATTACATCAAATGCTTTTAGCATCTCTTTCGACACCATGTATTATTTATTTAACAACCAGTTTAATTACTTTACTTCGGCCTGGAATTTTAACCTCAATGTCCTTAGGATTTATTGCTACAATGATATTTCTGAGATTATTTCTGATGTTTTCTAAAAACATTTTAGATATAGTTTCTGGATTTTCATTTCCAGGTATTAATACCATATAAGCAATAGCTTTCTCTTTAACTAGATCCTCAGGACCTGCAAATACTCTTATAATCGCCTTAGTGTCACCAATATTTTCAGCTTCAACACCTATTGCAAGTTTTAATTCAACGTTATTTATATAATTTTTCTTGCCATAGATCATGAAAGAACCCTTGGGTAAATACTCTCCTGAGGGAGGCCTTAAAGAAACTTGTGAGCCGTAAACCCAGTAAACATTGATAGAGGCTAAACCAATTTTCCATGCTTTACTGTAACTAGCTGCAAAAACTGCCACCTCTTTTAAAGTTTCTTCATCTATTTCTTTTTTATTAGTCTTTACAATAATAACACTAGCTCCATGAATATCAGCATGGAGAACTATATCATGAGGCTCTAAATACCTCCTTATTAACTTGATATTTTGGCTAGCATCCCTTCCACCAATAATTAAAAAACCTTTTGACGATATCATCCAATGGAATTTTTCATACCATTCAATCTTTTTGCTTAATTTTAACTCCATTTCTTTTATTTCATTTTGTATTATTCTATTCAATTCATTTATTTTGATTTCAATATTCTTCTTTTCTTCTAATGCTCTTCTAATAGACTTATCTAGATCCGCTATTGATTTTTGTAAAGTATAGTAATTCTCTACAAAGGTTTTTCTAACATCTAATTCTATTTCAATATTTTTAATACCAACTTTATATAATCCTTTATCAGGGCTCAAATTAATAATAAAATCACTACATTTTTTCACATCTTCCCATTTAGAATTCTTAACACGATTTCTTACACATTCATGTATGTTTTCTAGATCTATGTAAAGCTCATTTAAGACCTTTAATACATTTTCGAGATTTTCCTTTTTACTCTTTAATTCTGTTAGATTTCTATCTATCATTTCTACACTATTCTTCAGTTTTTCAATCTCATTTGCAACAGACTGTATCTTCTTTGAAATTAACAATGATTTAAACGATTCACTAAAGTATTTTTCTATGGTTTCATTTAGTGAATTTAAATATTCTATATTATAATTACCTTCATAAAATTGTATTGGTATAAATGAATAAAACCCAATCATAATGCTATCTCTATATACAATACAAGGTTTAGGTTTTTCTAATGCACTTTTTAATAATTCCTTTAACTTAACAGCTATGCATTCATATTCATAACTTGTTAACTCAAGAACTCTTTTGTTATTTAATTTACACAAAAAATCTATAGCTTCAGCTATTTCTGGAGGTATATCTAAGCTCTTAACAAGACTTGGCACTACATTATAATCATTTAATAGAAGGTTTTTAAGGATGTCAGCTGTAATATTATCATAATCTATATTTATAGGTTTAGGTGGTAAAATATACTTAAGTTTGGGCATTATAATCCTATCTCTCATTTTTTTATATTTACTTGCTAATAATATTGTATTATTATCATCTAGAATAGCCACAACACCTCGAGGAAGAAGTTCGATAGCTATTTTTCTATTCTTTTCATAACATTTCAAGTTCATAAACAATATTCTTTCATTGTCATATTGTTCTATATCGGTAATATTACAATTCTTCAAGATACTTTTCCATAAACTACTACTCTTTATATATTCATCTTTAAATCTTATTTTCAATTCAGATGTATTTATTCTTTTACCTGGTTCTATTATAAGTAAAAACTCCTTTGAATATTTAACATTTTTAAGTTTAAGTATTATAAGATTATCTATTATGTAAATCTCATCTATATAAGCATTCAATATTTTTTCTTTTTCTTCTTGCAACCAAACTTTTATATCGAGCCAACTCATTGAATTTTTCCGGCGATAATGCTGTGCAACCTCAGGATGCATTATATATTCGCCTAAAGATCATCATTATTAGAGGTATTTATGGAATTTTGTGTAGTTTAATCATACATATATTTTCATTACATATATTGTTTTATGCAATATTAAGACTATTAGCATCTGAGATCTCAATATATATTGTGTGGATAATTCTATTTATATTTTATTTGCCAAGTATAGTAGTGGTCAAACTCATTGGTGCAAAGACCAAGACAGACCTATATCTACGTGGTATAACAGTATATTTTTCTTTAGCAATATTAACACATATCATTGTTGCTAGCTAAGATCATAGTTTCATATATAGGTATATAACTCAAAATAATGTCTTCATAGTTCTTTGGAATAACAATATTTCCTTGTTCATCTAATGGAAATGCATATGGAAGCTCTATTTCTATTTCTATATCCCTATGTAACCTTCTTTTAATTTTAAAACCAAAAATATATTTTATCTCATTTATTCTTTTACCAAGTTCTATTTGCCTTAAAACATATGCTGTTCCAGCTATAGTAAACTGATGCTTACCTATATTCCGAGGTTTTGCATTATTCATTTTAGTGGTAATTAACAGTCTTGTTCTTCCCTTAGGTGGATTATCACCCATTATACCTCCAATTACCACATATCTAGATGATTTTAGCTCATCAACACTAAGCTCTTTATCTGCATTAGGATCTAAGACAATCACATTATCAACATCTTTTAAAAGTTTAACAACGGAGTCACTATATGTTAAACCTAAATTTTGTAATAATACTCTATCACGCTCCTTCATTACATTAGTAAATATAATTCTATTTTTAAAGATTGTTGAAACAAATTCATATTCTTTTAATAACCATTTATTGATACAAGGCTCTAAATGTTCTACAATAACTATCATTATTATCACTTGTATTATTCACATAATCTTTAAGAGAGAGTACACAATTTAGATTATATGATTTTATCCTGTACCATCTCATCATCAAAATTTTAATTTGAAAAACAGTTAAATTACTTTCTTGGAATTTAGAGCGTTTCCTCGATATCAATATTCATAAATAGCTTTAATCAGATTTAAATGGCTCAGCAGAGTCATACCTTGGTACAAATTCACCAACTTCATTTGCACTTCATGGGTGCCAGCAGAAGCTTAATGTCACAAGTCCTCCAGCTAGGGAAAGATACTTTAACTCGATATTTATTGTCTCAATCACATTCCTTTCAGTAACCGTATTGTTAATTCCTGTCATCATACTTTCGCTCTCTTAGCTTTCTTCATCATAACGCAGATCATCAAGGCTTTTGAACTTCTTAATTTGCTTACCAGTAAATGGGTCTCAAGAGAAAATCCCTCTCTCAGAGACCTTATAACATGTACTGGTTTCTCCTCTAGTAGTTCAATTAGTTTCTTAATACTTTGTTAACGAATCCTATGTCTCATCTTTTGTTCTTATCATCCTTCATTCTCTTCTTGGCTTTCCCACTCACATCACTAACTACGACAACAGCATCGTTTTCCAAAGCCGGTTCCTCAATGAACTTTGTAGTCTTTCTCAACACATACCACCTAGTTTTTAGATTCTTTCTAACCTTTCTAGTTTTAGTGAAATTGCCTTGCATGATTTTTCCTCCTCTCGGAGTAGGTGATGACCATCCTGCCAAGACCGGTCTCAGCCCTATAGATATTACTAAGAGTGTCATTTTTGAAGATTGCGCGACAGCAGCGTTGTTCCTGTTTATATCTGTAGCAATAACATTTCTTGGAACATGAAATGTCATTATACACCTTATCTTAAAATGGAGATGAGGATTTATGAACTTATGTAGAGAAAACATCATTATTGTATCAAAGCAAAAGTTAGCGTGCCTAAGGACTTTCTATATTGGGATTGCCCTTTAATGTGAATTGGTTTGATATACATGTAATTATTTATATTGAATTTAACTATTTCAAAGTAATGACCAATTCACAGTGATACTAAATAATAACAAGGATAGTTTGTGAATTAGTTTATCTTCCTTATAAAAAATGCCTATGTTGATTTTTATTAATTTTTATATTTATCTATAATTTATTTGTTATTGAGACTTATTAGTAATAAGTAATGTAATTAGTCAAAGGTTCATCAGCTTTAGAACAATTATCTTTTTAGGTATTTAAGATTTATTGAGATACCATCAACAAATAAATGACTAATTTTAATATTTAATAATCTTTGAACCTTTAAATCTAGGCCCAAAAACCTTATTAATGCCTCTCTTAAAAGCTTAGGATAGGGTTTAAAATATATGGCAACGCAGCAATTTCAGAAACCAACAATAACACCAATGCGTATGTTAAGAAGCTCACTAAATAAGACAATAATGGTTAAAGTTAAAGAAGGTTCAGAATTCATTGGAAAACTTGTAATGACAGACCCAACAATGAATGTTGTCTTAGAAGATGCTACAGAATACAACGATGGTGGTAAGGAAGCTATAGCAAAATATGGAAGAATATTTATAAGAGGAAGCCAAATACTATATGTCTGTGTTGATTATACAGAAGCAAAATTAAGACAAACATCTACGACGTGATTCTCCAATGTATAATAAAGATAGAGCTAACAAAAAGAGAAAAAGAAACACTACAATGATACCAAGAACATGTTCAATAAACTTTGATTTCTCCTCTACACGGATAGAATGTAAGACATGTGAATATTTTGATAAATGTTTAAGAATTTTCACTAAGGCGGAGAAATTAGCCAAAGGACTATAATGTTATTCCATGTCATTGATATTCCGACATTATAATATAAAATAAAAATAAAATTAATTAAACCATTTCATAAAAATTATTAAGTATTATATAGTAAAGTTTTAAAGATAGAGGCATCATATTAAGCTTAACCTATTAAATAGGTGAAGATATTGAGAAATATTGTAATAAATGAATATCATTGGCAAGGTATTGAGAATATTAATGTTGAAATAGTTGAAAGGAAAGGTATAGGTCATCCTGATTATATAGCAGATGGTATTGCAGAAGCTGTAAGTAGGGAGCTTAGTAAATATTATCTAAAACATTACGATGCAATTTTACATCATAATGTAGATAAAGTCTTAGTTGTAGGTGGACAAGCAAAGCCTGTATTTGGTGGAGGTGAGGTTTTACATCCAATATATATTATTGTTTCAGGTAGAGCTACAGCTTATGTTCAAACATCTTATGGACTTGATTTTATACCAATAGGCACAATTACGCTTAGAGCAGCAAAAAATTGGATTAGAGAACATTTTAGATATCTAAACCCAGAAGAACATGTAATTATTGATTATAAAATAGGACAAGGAAGTGTAGATCTAGTTAAACTTTTTAAGCTAGGTTTAGGAAAAACTCCTTTAGCTAATGACACAAGCTTTGGTGTGGGATTTGCTCCTTTATCGACGTTAGAAAAATTAGTTTTATATACAGAAAGATTCTTGAATTCAAAGGAATTTAAGATGAAGTTGCCAGCTGTAGGAGAAGATATAAAAGTAATGGGATTAAGGGTTAATAATAGAATAAAGCTAACCATAGCCTCAGCAATAGTATCTAGGCATGTACAAAATGTTAACGAGTATCTTAGTATAAAAGAAGAGATTAGAGAATCTGTACTTAACCAAGCAATTAAAATTGCTCCAAATTACGATTTAGAGGTTTATGTTAATGTTGCTGATAAACCTTCTGAAGGTATATTTTACATTACTGTTACCGGCACCTCAGCTGAACATGGTGATGACGGTGCTACAGGGAGGGGCAATAGAGTTAATGGGTTAATCACTCCTATGCGCTTAATGAGTTTAGAAGCAACAGCAGGTAAAAATCCTGTAAGTCATGTAGGCAAAATATACAATGTTATAGCTAGGCTTATAGCTGAAAAAAGCTATAGTGAAGTAAAAGGTATAAAGGAAATATATGTGTCGATATTAAGTCAAATAGGAAAACCATTAGATGAGCCATTCATAGTAGATGTAAAGATTATGCCTGAAGAGAGACTTACACAAAATATAATTAATGATGTATATAGCATCGTTGATGAAATATTTAATAATACAGCCATAATAACAAATACTATTGTAAATGAAGATATTATGCTATTCTAGTACTATTTAATGAAATTAATTTTTCTCATATCTATTTAAATTAAAATAGAAATAATGTGAATAACAATAAAAATTTATTGAATTTCATCAAAATGGTAAAGTTAATGAATAAACATTAATGATTTAATAGATATTTTAAATATTTTGAATTGTTTTATTAAAGTTTATTGTATTGTTTATTATTCAACAGAAACATATGAATATGAGATATTATAATGCTTTATAAAAGAGCTGTATTTCTTAGATAAAGTTATAAAGTTTGTAGAATTGTTGATGAAAACAGATAGAAAGGAGAGTGTAATAATAATGTTGGTTAATATATTATCAATTAGTTTATAAATAAATAATAAAGAATTCAATAAATTTAATAGATATATTGATCTTTTTAACCATTCCATAAAGTTTTTCTATACTCATCAATTATATTTAACAATTTTGTGATATTAATTGAATTTCTATTCTCCTTACTTTTTCTATAGAGTTCTAATTCATTCCAAGCATTTCTAAGGGCATTTTCAAATTCCTTAGTATTAACTATGGCTATATCTTCATAGATCATTGATATAGGTAGACCACATAATATAGGTATACCCATTTCAAGAAAATATTGCTTAAGGTTATCATTACAGAAATTGATTATTACAGCTATCTTTAAATTTTTAATAATATTTAATGCTTCAACATCTAAATTACTTGATTCAATTAAAACTGCTTTAGATGAACTATTTAATTTTTCTGTGTTGCGAATTTCTTCTATAGTCAATGCTTTAATTTTTGGTATAGCTAAGAATTCACCTATGGTAAATCCTTTTAAAATTTCGTAAAGCAACTTAGATTTTAGTTTTTCCTGTTCAAGGCCTAGTTCAAGATGGGAAATTTTGTTTTGGATATTCTTTAGCTTTTCTTTTAATTCATTTATTACTCTATCCTTAATGATTTCTTTATCTATATCGCTTTCATTGTTATTAAATTTCAATTCAAATTCGAGTTCCTTTACTCTTGTTTCCAACTCATTTATACGGGTTCTTAGAATTTCTCTCTCTCTTACTAAATCTTTGAGCCTCTCCTCCAAATTTTTCGTTTTTTCATCACATAAGCTGGAAGTATTGTCATAACTATGTATAGTTATAAGGCGCGATTGTGTATTTTCTAGATGATGTAGCTCCCTATCTAAATATTCTTCAATAGCATATTCTATCGCTTCATTTATTGTTTTACCTCTTAATAAAAATAATTTAAGTTCATCTATATCAATATCAAGTCCTAATTCATCAATTCTCCTTTCCAACTCAATAAACTTTCTTTCAAATGATTTATAAAGTTTTAATGCTGCAGCTAATGCATCTCGTTCATGTGATGTCCGTAAATGTATTTCAATACCTTTTTTCTTCAACCAATCAATTAACCTCTCTTTCTCTTCATTAGATAAGGATTGTGAAGGCGAATACAAAGGAATACCAATTAAAGATGCTATTTTTTTAACAGTATCTGGTGGAGGATTTTTATCTGTTGCTATAATAATTGGCGTTCCTATACTGTAAATTTTATTTATTATATTAATCTTATCTAATTCGCGAGATGATATTAGAGTTATATTCTTGAGTGAAAGATCCATTACAGCGAGACCTGTTTCAATGCCAGGATCAACCCCTACTATAACAGGCTTTTTGTTAAGTTCTTTTTCAATGAATTCTATTGTAGTATATTCTGGTTTTATAGCAACACGAATATCTTTACCAGTAAAAGGTTTAACTATTTTTTTAACAATATCACTATTAGCATATACTATAAAAACTGCGCTATCAAGACCTCCACTACCACGTCGAAAAATAATATCATAAGGTAATGTTGCATTTTCCAATAATCTTCTTATCTCTTTAACAGCACATAAAATTGCTGTTCTCATACCCCTAGCAAACCTATTAGCACTACTACCTCCAGAACCTATAGATCTAGCTCGTGAAATTATTATTTTGGTTCTACTTTCAACTCCTTTTATAGGTGTTCCAACATCATTTAATACAAGCAAAGCACATACATATGCTGTTTGAAGGGGCCTAGGCTTTGAATCGAATTCTACTCCAATTTTCATTGCTTGTTTATATAGATTCACAAACTTGTTTTCTTCCAATGTAACTTGATATAAAATTGTATTACTAGGTAAAAGTGCTATTATTTTAGCTATATCTCGTCTTGTTGGAGCCAACTCAAAAATATTATCAATACCTATTCTAGAAACCTCATACTCCCATGCAAGTCTTATTAAAGCTTTTAGAGGGGATTCTACAGATTCATAAACTATTTTTCCATCATTATCTATTATCACAACTGAATAAAACGGTGGATTTGTTTTTGAAAGGGGGTTACCCTTAATTATATCCACTCCCATAACTTTCATAATCTTAAACCAATTTTACTAAACTACTCAAGTTTAAATAAAGCTGTACTAAGCTATATAACAGTTTATGATAATATGTGATAATATTTTAATTCATTGTTCTATGCTTTAAATTAAATCATAATATTTTTATAACTAATTTTGCTTTATCTTGTGTCTTTACTAATTATAGCTCTTATATTTTTATCTTTTGTTTTCCATAGATATAGCTTATTATCATAGAGATGCCACTTAAGTAGCATCACTTATGATAAAATATTTTTAAGAATTTCACTAGGATGTATATTTATCTTAAATTTTCTGTTAAAGAATTTAGCTAAATGTATAATATCTCTCTCTAATGTTTCCAACGCTTGAGGATCATTTGCTAAAACATATTGGGGCCAATCAATTATATATGTTTTTATAACTTCATTGTATTGTATCATTATATTGTATTCACTTAAATCTCCATGAATTATTCCAGCAAATTTATAAGCATTTTTAATAATATCAACAGCTTGGTTAAATACTTCTAATGGATTATCGAGCTCATTTATTTTATAAAGATTAATTCCATTTATGAATTCTATAACAACTGTATGAAGAGCATAACCATATATTTTCGGTATTCCTGCAATGTTATATTTATTTAATATTGTTAAAGCATTACCTTCACGTTCACCAGCAACAATACTTCTAATTAACCACAGATTTCCTTCTAAATTCACACCATATCTTCTTACCTTAGCTATATGTCTGAAACTTCTCCTACCTATTCTATAAAATTTTACTGCTACGACATTGTCATTGAATGTCAAGCCATTAAAAATAATGCTTTCTTTACCTGTTCCAATAACATCACCTAAAGCTTTAATAATGTTATTTTTCACTAGCCGAGAAATAGCAACACAATCAAGTCCTAAAGCTTTTAATCTATATGCTTCTATAGTTAGATGTTTTTCTATAAATCCCAATTCATTTAATTTTTTAATTCTTGCCATGATTTCTTTTTGGCTCCATATTTTTTTGAATTTCTTTATAATTATTTCAATAGGGATATATTCGTAGCTCTTAAGATTACTAACAATATATTCCAATACTGTTATATCTGCATCTGTCAACTTTCTATATAATTCTCCTAGTTTAGCCACTATAAAATCACCATTTTGTTTTAAAACCACGAGATAAACAACATTGATCTATTAAATAAATTCCGTGGCGGCCGCGATTATCTTCATCCGTTTTAACGTCTAGAGCGCGGGATTCTTCATCTAAAATTTTTTATTAGTTATACCAATTTATAAATTTTGTATTCTGTTATAAGCAAAATAATAATGTATTTATTAACTTATTACCTTCAGTAGTCAAATTACTAGATAAAAAGAGTGAAATTTATGAAGCCTCTTAAGTTACCACCTAGGATAAAGATTCTAGAAGCTTTAGGTTGCATAGCCGACGGAAGAGTTACTATATTAAATGAGAATTATGCCATTGTTAGATCATCAGAAGGTATAAGAAACTATAATGTTTACATAGATCTAGATAACAATATTGTCTATAGTGATGATAATGGAACAAAAATAAAGGAGTATATAGGATATCCTATAATAGCCTTATTAATGATTAAAGGTGTTGTGCCATTTAGCGAAGAGATTGCTAAGGCGCTATCTAAAATTCCTTGGAGAGAATTAAATGAAAAATACAAGAATTATTATATTGTTGAAAAAATAGTTAAGAATATTGCCTTGAAGAGAGGAGTAAGCATAGATAAAATTGATAGATTTATTGAAATGGTTATAAATGCATTACGTAGACTAAGCCTTTACTATGATGAAAAAATTAAAACTATTTCAAATAATAATTAAATAAACTTATCATTTTATAATATTTACAGCTAAAAGCATCACTTTTTAAGGAGAGGATGGAGTGAAAAGTTTGTAAGAAGTTATAGTGGATAGGTTAGGTGTGATTCGTTCCTAAGTACATCAACGCAGAAAGTATAACCATGAAGAGACAAAGTATGATGGATATCTAACCATTTTGCAAATGATAGATGTAAACCTGGATAGATGTTAGGAATCAACGACTCTCTAAAGGGAACACTTATACTTCAGAGTGAGGAAGAGGTCAGAGATAGGATCTGAATAATTCTTAATACAGAATAAAATTATTTTAACTATAGTAGAATACAATAAAATTGGAGAGCGTCTTGATAACAGCTAATAAATTATTAGAAGATATCGTTGCACCACGCAAAGGGGTAAAACCTTTATTTGAACCCTATCATGTTTTAAAGGCACTCATGATTTTAAAAGATAAGGAACCAATAGGTAGAGGCATCTTATCAAAGGAGCTTTCTCTAGGTGTCTCATCAACTAGAACTTTAATGAAAAGATTGAAAAACTATAATTTGATTAGTATAGACCCTATTGGAGGCTGTATGCTTACAGCAAAAGGTAGGCTTTTAATAAGTCATATAATTAGCATCATAAAAAAGATAAGCAATGTTTCACACCTTATCAACGAATCTATTAAGCTTGCAAACTATGCATATGCGGCTTTACTTAGTGGCTACATAAATAATATAAATTCAATGGGTGTGACAAATGTTAGAGACACGTTAATACATTATGGAGCTAAAGCAGCCATAATAATATTTGTTAATGAGAATCATGTATATATGCCACCAGATAAAGAACTGAATGAAAAGGTTTATCCCGTATTAGTTGATATAGCAAGATATATGGAGGCGTTATATGGTGATGTCATATTGATGTCTTATTCAGACAATATTGCTATAGCTGAGTCATCTCTATATAATGGATTAATTGCTATAGTTCTTCAAAACATTATTATTAATTAAGGAATAGAATAAACAACAACTCTTATAAAACCCTACAAGGTTTATTATTTTAAGATGATGAACTATGGGCGTGGAAAATAGATCCTCAAGAATTGCTGGATTCTATAATATGAAATTAGAAGAACGTTTAAAAATTGTTAAGGAATGGGCACAACTTTCAGATAATGAAGTTGCAACATTATTAAATTTTGGTAATTTGGATCAGAGACTTGCTGAAAGTATGATAGAAAATGTAGTAGGTGCTATGTCTTATCCTTTTGCTATAGCTGTAAACTTTAAAATTAATGGCAAAGATTATCTAATTCCAATGGTTTTAGAAGAGCCCAGCGTTGTTGCAGCAGCAAGTAATGCTGCAAAAATGCTTAGAGAAGGCGATGGCATAAAAGCTGAGGCAGCTAAACAGTTTATGATAGGACAAGTATATTTAATGAAAGTATCATCACCATATTATGCATCTATGGAGATTTTAAAGCATAAGAATGAGTTGATAGATATTGCTAATTCAACTAACAAGACCCTTCTAAAGGTAGGAGGTGGCGCAAAGGATGTTGAAGTAAAAGTAATAGAGACAAGACGAGGAATAGCTGTTGCTGTTAATATAATTGTTGATGTTGTAGATGCTATGGGTGCTAATACTGTGAATACAATGGCTGAAGCAATAGCACCCTATTTAGAGAAATTAGTAGGTGGTGAAGCTAGGTTACGTATAGTTTCAAACTATGCTGTTCATAGACTTGTCAGGGCATGGGTAAGAGTGTCGCCTGATGTTATTGGAGGAAAGGAAATCGCTGAGAAAATAGTTGATGCTAGTGCTATTGCTGAATCAGATCCTTTTAGAGCAGTAACCCATAACAAAGGTATATTGAATGGTATAATAGCTATAGCTTTAGCTACGGCTCAAGACCATAGAGCTATAGAGGCTGGAGCACATGCTTATGCAGCTCGTGATGGCATTTATAAACCCCTTAGTAGATGGGATTTGGATTCAGAAAACTACTTAACAGGATTTTTAGAGATACCATTACAAGTAGGTATTGTAGGTGGGGCGGTTAAAACTCATCCAGTAGCTCAAATAGCGTTAAAGATCATGGGTATAAAAACAGCTAAGGAACTCGCAGAGGTTATGGCTGCTGTAGGACTAGCCCAAAATTTTGCTGCACTAAGAGCTTTAGTAACCACGGGTATTCAAAGCGGTCACATGAAGCTACATGCTAGAAACCTAGCTATATTAGCTGGTGCAAAAGGAGAGTTGGTAGAGCTCATTGCAAATCAGATGATTAAAGATGGGAAAATAAGCTTTGATTATGCTAAACAGCTTATAGAGAAATATGAAGGTCAATCCTAATAAATCTGCTTTAAAATGAAAATACTACCTAGTTGATATATCAAGATTCAACTCATTAATAGTATAAGATATTACTATAAAAATTCTAGTAATAAGAATTGAGATAGACAAACAAACAACAATATTAACAAAAGAATCTCTAAGAGATAACGTAGCATTTTATCCTTAATTTTTAACAACATTATACTAAATCCTGTAAAGGAATGTATCAAGAAAAATGATATTAGTAACCATCTCAATTCAATTGAAGTGTGAAGCATTACACAGCTTCTGTATCCAAGTAATCTAAATGTTAAAAGCTCAACTATCTTTGGATTAGTCATACAATATCCTGTTAAAACGAAAATGTATAATAACAATGCTAAAGGAAATGAAGTTATTTCCAATAACAGTCTATAGTATTTATATCTCTTTATAATGCAACCCCCATGTTAATTGTGGCGGGCCCGCCGGGATTTGAACCCGGGACCTCCGCCCTCTTTGGTCTACGGGTTAAAAGCCCGCCGCTCTACCTGGCTGAGCTACGGGCCCTTACTCTAAGGAGTCTTAGTTTGGGTAACATTATAAGCTTTTGATCTAATATCTTTAAATCATACAAATACATAAATAGTTGTAATATAGTTTAATGTTCAGAATTATTTTACATTAAACATATAATTAAAGTCCTAAACAAAGTAGAAATAATGTATATAAGTGATATGTTATTGAATTTATGTTCACATATAGGTATTATATATACAATAATACAAAATGAATGGTTTGTCTATAGTGATAGAAAGTCATCAACTCTTGGTGGCTCAGGTTTTAATCCTTTTCTTTGTCTTAATTTCCTGATGATTTCTAGCACTATTGAATCTGGAACTGGAGCCCATCTACTAAATTCTGTACCCCAGAATGCTTTTCCTGCACTTGCACTTCTTAACTCATTTGCCAGATCTAGTGATTCAGCTACAGGAACTTCTGCTATCATCTTAACAAGATTGCCAATCATATGAACTACATTTATTATTCTACCCCTTCTCTTAGTTATTATTGCTGATATAGGTCCTAGGTAATCGATTGGAAACTTTATCTCCAATTTTTGGATTGGTTCAAGGAGAGTAGGTCTTGATGATAATATTGCTGCATATATCGGATTTCTAACAGCTGGATATATTTGGGCAGGACCTCTGTGGGCAGGATCCTCATGAATTACAGCATCATGTAGTATTACTTTCAATCCTCTAACAGGCTCTAAGGCCATAGGCCCCTCTCTCATAGCCAATCTAAATCCTTGTATTATTGTATCTCTAACTTCTCTTAGATATTGAATACCTGAAGTTTTATCGATGAAAACATTTATATTTTCGTCTATTGCCCATATCCTTCTTGCTTCATCATAATCCCAACTCGCTTCATCTCTCAATACCCTAGCTCTCTTATGCGTATCCATATCTTCCGTTATAACACCTTGTTGAATTAGTTTAATGGTTTCTTCATTAAGAGGCTCTATACTTATATAGAACCTATTATGTCTATTAGGTGATTTTCCTTCAAATACTGTACTTTTCTCTCTTGCAGTTTCTCTATAAACAACTGTTGGCTGTGTTGTATCAACATCTAAACCGAATCTTTCTCTAAGGAGTGTAAGTACTATTTCTAAGTGTAGATGCCCCATACCAGAAACTAGATACTCACCTGTTTCCTCATTTATCTTTACAATAAGATTTGGATCTTCAATGCTCATCTTTTTAAGAGCATCCATTAGTTTTGTTAAATCTGTTGTTTTCTTAGGTTCTATAGCCATTGTCACCACAGGTTCTGAGATATACCTTAATCTCTCAAAAGGCACCATAACATCTCTTATCTTTACATCTACAATAGTTTCTCCTGACCTAGCTAAATCAGGCCCCAGTACAGCAGCTACATTACCAGCTGGTATTCTATCTACAACTTCTCTATATGGACCCATATATAATCCTACTTGCAGTACCTTTTGAACTGATTTTGCATTTATTAGATAAACTTCTTGACCACTATATACAGTACCAGAAAATAGCCTTCCAGTTGCGACAAACCCTGCATGGGGATCCCAACGCATATCACACACAAAGAATACTAGTGGACCATCCGGATCAGCTTCCATCATAGCTTTACCTATCTCATTGTTTACCTCACCTTTCCACAATCTTGGTATTCTATAGCGCTGAGCCTCTCTAGGATTGGGAACAAATTTCACAACCATATCTAGCAATGCTTCATGTAATGGTATTTTCTTCTTTAAATCTTCAATAGCATCCTTATCATTTCTAGAATATGCATCGATTAGATCATCTATCTTAACACCCTTTCTACGACTCATTGGAACAGTTAAGCCTATGGCGTCTCTTGCACTACCAAATGCTACCATACCCTGAACAGGGTCTAGAATCCATTTCTTTTTAAACTCAGGTTCAGCATAGGTTTCAATCATTCCATTTATTTCTTTTATTATTTCAACAAATCTTTGTTTTATTTCATCGGATCCCATTCTCAATTCTTTAATTAATCTATCTACCTTATTAATAAATAGTAATGGTCTAATTCTCTCCTCAAGAGCTTGTCTCAACACAGTCTCTGTTTGAGTCATAACACCCTCCACAGCATCTACGACAACAATAGCACCATCAATCATTCTAAGACTTCTCGTTACCTTACCTGTAAAATCTACATGGCCAGGTGTATCTACAAGGTTTATAACATATGGTTTACCTTCATATTCATGATATAAACTAATATTAGCTGCTTTCACTGTCATTTGACGTCTCTGTTCTACATCTAAAAAGTCCATAGCTAGTACTTGTCCAGCTAGCCTTGGAGATATAATACCAGCTGCAGCTAGTAGACTATCTGTCGTAGTTGTCTTTCCATGATCTACATGTGCTATAATTCCAACATTTCTAATTTGTTCTATATTGTTCATTATTTTTAATACTTGATCAACAGTTTTTACATACTTCATTCTTTACAAACCTTAACTAAGTACTATATACCTGCTAGCTTATTAATTTTATTGAGTGACATCATCTTCTGTTTTCTCTTCCTTCCTTATGTAATTTACTATATATTTACCTTCATCAACCTTCTTTGATTTACCAATAGATGAATTTATAATCTGATATATCTCAGCAGCCTTCTTTTCACTAAGACCTTCAATTCTTGACAACTCTGTTATAGAAGCATTACAAAAGTTGTGAAGGTTTTGAAATTTTTCAATGATTCTTTGAGCTATCTTTGGGCCTATGTGTGGGAAACATTGTAGTATAAATAATTGCCACTGGGTTATATTGCCATTTTTAATTTTTGAAACAGGTCTTGATAAAGTTTGCAAGTTATATTTTTTCCTCTGTTGATATAAAGCAATTCTTTTTATAATTTCAGCTGTTTCCTCCTCGTTTCTGCTTTGTATAAGCAATATATTCATTTCAATACCCAAATAAATATAAGCACCAAGAACAGCACTTCTATGTATTTTAACATACTTCAATGCCTCTTCGAATTCCCCCTCTATTATTATTATTGGTCTTTCAAAAACTTCAACAATTTTTTTAGCTTGTTTAAATAATCTTCCATCAACTAAGGATTTTATAAAATCAGCTGCGCTCTTTCTTTCTATGCCTATAAAATTAGATATAACATAATCGCCTACATCAAGTTGTTTAAAAATTATTGTAACACCTTTCGATTTTAGAATTTCAGGAACAGAAGATCTTTTTTCACGTTCATCAACATATACTATGACAATATATGCTCACCCACTTTTTTCTCTTCAAATTCATAAAGTCTATTGGATGAGATCGCATACAATACATTTATAATCTCTCTAAATAGCGTCTCTATATTATATGTTCTTATTATTGCACCTCCTGCTCCTTTATGGCCTCCACCTCCACCTCCAAACACTTCAATTAACTTTTTAATGATGTCTCTGTATATATCTATATTTATCTCATTTAAGATCTCTTCACGAGCTCTATATATAAGTCTTAAAACTTTTAGACTTTCATCTTCGCTAACAACAATTGCAATATCATATCCCATTGTAATTAATGCTGTAGCACAATCTGATTCATATGCACCCACCTCAGAAACAGCTATATAAAGTTCTTTATTATCTATAACCATTTTAAAGCCTCTATGTCTAAGTAAACACTTAATTCTAGCTATTCTACTATAAATAGGTTTTGTACCTTCAATTAATTTCAATACTTCAGAATACGATGTACCTTTCTCGATTATTTCAGCAACATATTTAAAAGTATTCGATGATATTCTTAGAAACCTCTTAGTATCCCAGATAATACCCGCTAAAAGAATAGTAAGATAATCAATATCAACATTAATGTTGAATTCTTTTATAAATTTATATATTATTTCTGCAGTTGAAGAGGCTGTTGCATCTAAAATGTAGATAACATTTTTATTTTTCAATAATTCTTCTTCATAATTATGTGATTCATGGTGATCTATTATTATAATTGTTTTACAAGCTGTAAGTGTAAATTTAGCATGTCTTAATTGCTCTGTTGAAGCAACATCAACCAACACACATAAATCTTCAGAAATATCCTCTATTCTATGGGATTTCTTGGTGATTTCTATTTTTACTCCTTTTGTAGTACATATCCTCAACAACTCTTTGCACTCATTGCCTATTCCGTCAGATATTATAATTCTTACATTAGCTATAGGATTTATCTTGTTAATAAAATTTGCCATTGTACAAGCAGATCCAAGAGCATCAGGATCAGCATTACTATGTGTCAAAATTGCTATATTCTTAGCTGTGAGAATTAGTAATTTTATTTCTTCCTTTAAATTGTTTAAGGTAGATTTTAACTGAATTGAATGCATGATCAATCACTTTATCAAGGATATTATACAAATTTATCTTACCATGTAGATATGCCTTTACATCTAAATCTATTGATATTCTGAGTTCTTCATCTACTTCAACTCCTACACTAATTGTGTATTCATCACTTCTAAGTCCAAGTATTTGATTTAAATCATTTTTTATACTATTTTCAATAATTTTTATAATTTCAATTATATTCTCATCACTAAAAAACTTTAAATCTAAACCTATGAACTCTTTATATTTTTTATTTTTCTCACCAGGCATTGTCATATTTTACAATCTAGGCTTTTTTATATGCTGATGACATATATTGACTAAGTTTTGATTGAACCTCAGCAAGTTGTTGTCTAATTAAAGATTCTTGTCTACTTAAAGTTTTTAATCTAAGTTCTAAGAGCTCTTTACGTTCAGTCAACTCTTTTTCAGCATCATTTTTATTTACTTTAATGAGTAGATGCCCAGCACTTCTATATATATCAATATTTTCAGGAACTCCTTTCAATATTTCTAAAGCTCTATTAATTTCTTTTAGCTCTTGTTCAAGGACGCTTCTTTCAGCTAAGACTTGGTTTAACTGAGATTGTAACTGTTGATATTTTATTACTTGTTGTTGAACCTCGGGAGGTAATGTTTCAGCCATATTTACACCAGTTTTGAGTTTAGGTAGGAATATTATTAAATCTCAATGCTGCTTAATATTATTAACTGTATAAATTGTTTTTTGGATCGTGTAAATCAAATAAAGATATGAATTTGTTATAGCTCTAATATGACTTAAACTATCTGCTTCTTCGTGTATCTTTAAACATTTTTCAATTTTGGTTAATTCTATTTTTGCCCTAGTATTATTTATAGGGTTTATAGCCTCTGCCTTGAGACTTTTCTCAATTATGTTTAATAACAATTTTTCATACTCATTTTCGTAACATAATGTTATCTCTGCTTGATAGTCTTTGTAGGACAAATTTTAAGCACCATACCTTTTAAATTTCCTTTACAATCTTTAAAAGATAATTCATATATATTGTTTATATTTTTATCAACCTTCTCTATATAGGCTTCTAAAATATTTCTATCTTTACATAAAAACTTCGATGAAACTATATTGATATTAAAACATTTAAAAATACATGTAAGTGTATATTCATCAAGATCAATTCTAGATAAATTATCTTCTAAAAGTATTATTTGATTATTTGTTGATATATGTTTATAATCTTCAATTAGTTTATATCCACAAATTTTAATATTACAAAGTTTAGATAGTATGAAATTGGCTATATCGACTGAGTATACATCTATATAACCTGGGTTACCTTTTTTATTTCTAATGATAATAATTTTCTCAGCGTTTAAGTCTAATGCTTGAAGTAATAAAGAATTGATTGTGTATTTACCTCTTGTTATTTTCAATGAATTAGGTATTATCATAGAAAGTATCTTTACAAACTTTCTTGAAGTCTGTGTAGGTCTACGAGATGTTGTTATAATGACTTTAGACAATTTTTACTTTAACCTGAGGAAAAGTAATAATAGATTTAATTTATTTTTCAATAGTCCAAGGGGTATATGCCGCACCAGCCCATATAGAATTGCATTTTGGACATTTCCATATTCCAAATGCCATTCTATACATTTTTGTAACATTTCCACAATATGGGCATAAATATTTATCATATCTTCTCTCCATGACCTCTTTCCACTTTTTTCTAATACTTGCACCATACCTAGCCTTAAATCTACCTGCTATACCAACTACCTTAGTTTTACCCAAAATCCCACCCATATTAATTGCTATGTTTAATTTATGTTATGAACATCACTTAAAAACTTATCTTCTATTTAACATTTGCTATTAATTTCTTAAGCAGCTCTATCATTTCTTTACCCTTATTTAAGGCGATATCTAATGCCTTCTCAACTTCATCCACACTAAAAGCTCCCATACCCCTTTTTTGTATACCTACTACATAATTATCTTCACTTATAGAAAATGTTATACTACTTGATGCTATAGCCTCTTCTTCACCTGTAGGATCTACAACTAAGTAATCCCCTATTTTATTTACAGTAACAGAGACAACATATTTGTTAATAGGTAAAGGTGCAACTTTTTTACTTTTGTCAATCTTTATATTACCTGTTATTTGATCTACTTCATAGTATGGTATATATGTAGTTGCAAGAGCAGCCATCGATGCTAACATAGATGCATCAATAAGATTACCATCGTAATCTAACACATATATGTCGAGCCATAGAGTCCATACTTTTTTACCAGGTATTAAAACTAATTTATCAAGAGCTATAACTCTAGGCTCTCTAAGAGATCTATCTATAATTCTAGCTAATTCAATAGCATTTTCATCTGGTGGACCCGGTTCATATATAGGAGATGCAGCAGGTATGTACTCAGCATTTACAATTAACACTCCCTCATCAGGATTATCCAAAAACGGCTGACCTACCTCTAACTTTATACCAGCCAATATTTGAGTATTTCCTAGTTTAATTAGTATAGAGGAATCGGCATTTGGAGCTACGTTATAAGATATATTTACTGGTCTATAATCCAATACGGGTCTTCTGTCTACATGAAGACCTTTAGATATAACATTTAAAATTGCAGAGTATTTTATTTTAGGGATGAGAAGTGTTTCTGGAGTTGAGGACATTTTTACTACCTTCTATTCTTCTATCATGACATACTTTTTTCTAAGAGTTTCTTTTTGAAGTTCATATATTTTATTTATACTGTCTATAGCTAGTGATAAGGCCTTTTTAAAGTCTTCTGGTGATAACGTACCATTTAATTGCAACATTGTTATTCTTCCTAAAGATGGCATCATGGCTATAGGCATATCTGCTTCGCCATTCATATCCTCTACACCATTTAAATCAACTACTATTACACCATTTACTTTGCCGATAGCTATAGCAGCAACTAGGTCTAACATAGGTATACCAGCATCTGCTAATGCTATAGAGGCTGCTGTTATTCCAGCAGTTCTTGTACCACCATCTGCGTTGATGACCTCTACAAATATATCTATAGCTGTACGAGGATATTGACTACTTAAAATTGCAGGTTCAAGAGCCTCTCTTATAACTTTAGACAGCTCTATTTCACGACGACTTGGTGCAGGGCTTTTTCTTTCACCAGTTGTTGAAAATGACAACATTCTATATCTACACCTGATAATAGCTCTATCAGCAAGCTCTTCATGTCTTGGTACAACTTCTCTAGGGCCATATACTGCAGCAAGGACTTTTGTATTGCCATATTCAACTATAGCAGAACCATCGGCATTTTTAAGTACACCTATATCAATCTTTATTGGCCTTAGTTCATTTGGTAGTCTTCCATCAATTCTTTTTCCATCTTCTGATATAAGTTTAACTTTATTTAACTTCATATTTTATTAAACCCCGCTTTACCTTTTCTTCAATAATAAATTCCTTAATTCTTTCGGTGAGTCCTGTTGTATGAGCTTCATTTTCAATCTTTTTAATTGCTAGGATAGCTATATATTCCAGCTCAAGATTAGGACATTTAAGGAGTATTCTACCATTATTGCCAACAAATACTTCGCACTTTGTTTGCTCTATTAACATATTCATCATAGATTTCTTTTTACCTATAACTCTACCAACTTTGCAGGGCTCTATTTCCACCAATGAACCGGTATTTATCTTTCCAAGACCTTTATCTTGAACACTTAAGACTACTCCTCGAGATCTCTCAAATTGTGATATCTTAGCCAAGACAACATCACCTACATCAAGATATTTTCTTATATTTTCAATTGTAGGATTAAAGTTTTTACCTATATAGTCGTATGCATGCAGTATTGCAAGATAAGGGGAATTTATGTCTATAACCCAAGATGAAAGTGTCACATCCACTACAATTCCTATAACTATGTCTCCTTCTTTAGGTATGTATCTTCCCTTAAGTGGTATTACTCGCAACTTCTTTTTATTTTCAATGGTTTCAAAGTCAATAAGAGCAGTAACTGTAGCAGTATAGATATTTTCATCTCTTTTATATAAATAGGTAATATTGTCTAAAACAGTATTTTTATCTAAAATGATTGTATCGCCAGGAATTACTAGTATTCTCTTTTCTTTTATTTCAGAAACTTCATACAATGTTTAACACCTTAATGTTTGCTTTTCCTTTCGTTAATGTATTTATTCTTTCTATCAATTCATTTTGAAGACCTGCCGGAATTTCAAGTTCAACTATAAAAGAACCATCTGCAAGCCACATATTCTTCTTAACCTCTCCTAGTCTTAGTACTTGTCCAGCAACCTTATATGCATATTCAGAAGGTATAATTATTTGTATTAAAGCTTTAGCAATTTTAATAGGCAAAATCTTTGAGATTGCCTTAATTATGTTAGGCACTTGTTCTTCAACAGATTTATATAAATCAATACCAATTCTAACCTCTTCAATTGCTTTCTCAATTCTAGTAGGAGGTATAGGAGTTTTGGTCTTTGGATCTATTGCAGAACGTGATATGTAGTAAATTATCTGTTTTTTCTTCATTTCAAGAAGTTCTTTTCTTTGTTCAGCAGTTAACTGAAGTTCGCCATTTTTAATTATTTCAGTAGCAATTCTAAACATATCATCTGTACCAAATATTTCGATAAGCTCATTAGGTGAAGCTTTTAATCCTTTTCGGACATCTTTATATATATAATCACTGATAACTATATCTTCTAAAGGTATGTTTTCCCCTTCTCTAAATTTATAAGCTTTTTCAGGGTCTACAAGAATTTCAAATCTTTTCCCCTTAACATTAGCTCTAGCAATAACATACTCTTTTTTACTCACGTAGTGACACCTGCTTTCTCTAAGAAGGACTGCACTTCTTCAGTTGATGATTTTCTAAATGTTTTTGAGGTTATGTCTGCATAGCCTATTTCCACTCTTTCAGATCTTAGCGGTTCTTCCAATGCAGCTCTAAGTGCTCTAAGCCCCAATATTATCATATCTTCAACGCTTAGATTACCATTGTAATGTTTTTCGAGATAGCTTAAAACAGCTTGTTCACCAGCTCCTGCAGCTACACCATAATATCTGAAATACAACCCACTGGGCTCAGTTTTTATAAGTTCTACACCTTTTCTATCAATACCTCCAAATATCAATGATACACCAAATGGTCTTACGCCTCCTTGTTGTGTATATGCTTGTTTTATATCGCATATAGTTCTAGCTAGAAATTCTATATCTATAGGTTCATCAAATGTTAGCTTATGTCTTACAGCTATTAATCTTGCATAGTCTATTAACACTCTTCCATCATGCCCAAGACCTGAAAATGTTGCTCCAATATGGGAGTCTACAATGAATACTTTTTCAAGATTGGCTACATCATGCAATGGTGCAACTTTTCTCCTTTCTGCTATAAGTACAATACCATACTCTGACTTCAGCCCTAATGAAGTCCATCCTCTTCTAACAGCTTCTGCAGCATATTCTACTTGATATAGTTTTCCATCTGGTGAAAATATTGTTAAAGCTCTATCATAACCCATTGCGGCAGGCATAAATGACATAGTTTAACCACCTATTCTATATAACTAGTATGCAGAATCGCATTAAAAAGCAATTTTCAAAACATTAAATTAGCTAAAAATTGTTCAGCGGGTAGTCCATGCATAATCATCAGTTACGTCTACTTCATATTTAGCCGAGGGAATCATCATTTGTATTATAATCTCTTGTTGCAGATTAATTAACTTTTATTTTCTTATTATCTTGATGTATTATAGATAAAATATTGATTCATTGTAATCCCAACTAAAACTTTTTATCAGGTTCGTAATACTCTAAACATGAAGCTTAATTAACCTTCTAATCCTATAATTTATTAAGGTTCGGTGAATATATTTATGAGTGTTCGTGACATGCTTGAAAGTGTTATTAAACGTGTTACAGTATTTAAGAATAAAGATGCATTATATCCAGAGTTTATCCCACCAACGCTCCCTCATAGAGGTATTCATATTAAACAACTAGCTGAAATCTTTAAATCATTAATTACATCTCCTGGCTCCATGTCGTTAAGAGCAATGCTTGTTGGAGGAATAGGAGTAGGAAAAACTGTAACAGCAAGAGTCTTTGGATATGAAATTAAGCATTTAGCTAAGGAGCAGGGACTAGATCTAAGATATGTGCACATCAATTGTCATAGGGATAGAACACTATATGAAGTGATTTCCGAAGTTATAAGGCAATTAGGCATTCCAATACCATTAAGAGGGCTATCACCTCGAGAAATGATGATAGCCTTATTAAGTTATATAGAAAAACATAATATATACGTACTTATTACCTTAGACGAATTCGATTACTTTATACATACAGCTGGTAACGATGCAGTATATTTCCTAGTGCGTTTATATGATGAGTATCCAGATGTTAAAAAGAGATTGAATTTTATTTTCATAGCTAGAGACCTTACAGCTCTTAGTACCCTAGATCCTACAACAGAAAGCTATATTTTAAAACATTTAATAAAATTTGAGCCATATAGATCTAAGGAATTATATGACATTCTTATACAGAGAAGAGATTTAGCATTTTATGAAAATACTGTAAGTGAAGATATAATAAAATTCATAGCAGATAGTGAAGGCATTGACAAAGGAGGTGAAGGAAACGCAAGATCTGCTATAGAAGTGTTATTACTTGCAGGAGAAGCTGCAGAACATGAAGGCTCGCATATAGTGTTATTAGAGCATGTTAGAAAAGCATTAACTGTAACTCATCCTGATATAGTGAAGGTATCTGACGAGCTTAACTTTTTACAGCTTCATGAACTACTATTAGTAAAAGCATTGATAAGAACACTTAGAGCAAAAGGAACATCTTTTGTTAGAATAGGCGAAGTAGAAGAGGAGTATAGATATATATGTCAATTATATAACATCAAACCACGAAAGCATACACAGATATATGAGTATGTTAATAACCTTAAACATATGAATATAATAAATGCCAAGCTTTCTGGAAAAGGTTTAAGAGGACGCACAACACTCCTTTCAATAGTCGCTCCTCTAGACGCTCTTGAGAAACGTGTAGATGAGTTAATCGATAAAAGATTAACTACTGAAAGAAACACACTTTAACTTACTATATATTGAAGGGGTAGTTTTGCAAAGCTTTGTACATAAATTTCAAGGTATTTATGAAATTAATGAATTAACGAAAATAAAAAGCATAGCATATACTATTGGAAAACCTTGTATATGGGCTATAATAGCTCTGCTTAATTCTACAAAAGATAAGACTCTCAACATAACATCAATTATATCAAATTTAAACAGCAACTATTCGACTATAATAAGATGTATAGAATATATGAGAACACTTAATATGGTTCATGAAGTGAGGCTAGGAAGGATTAGACTTATACAGCTCAATTGCAGTAATGAAATTGTTAAAGCTATGATAAACATATTAAATAATGTATAGTATCTATTGTATTTTCTTTGCAAATGTGAATAAATCCTTTTCTTTTTTAACACCTTTATCTACATCACTTTTTTGAATATGAGATACATCTTTTTCACTAGTTTTAGGTTTAGAAATATCATATTTAACACGAGCTACAATATTCTTCTTTAGCTCCTTATAATGTTCTAAAATAATGGTTTTATTCGCTCCACCAATGTATTCAATCATTTTTTCTGTTAACCCGAGACCTAAAGCTATTCTAGCCCCCTCCATAGGATTTATAGCAAAGATGGTTTTCAGCAAAGGTATAATCTCATTTTTAGCTATAGATGTTGATATATGAAGATGTTGTGCAATTACCTGTGCAATGTCATCTCTAATACTTCTCATTTCCTTTAGCTTACTTGCTAATAAAATTCTTTGCGGAAAATTGTACTTAACCCATCTATACTTATCCTTAACATTCTTCTTCGCAGCTAAAGCTATTCCTGCAGTCATTAAATCTATTGAATATGTTAGTAAATCCCAATCACCTGATTTTATAATTCTACCAGCATATATATCCGCTTTACTCAAAAATTCATAGGCTCTTGCAACATCTTCTAACTCTGTATATTGCATCGGTATATTCTCTTCTAGCCATAGTTTTAATTCTTCATAATCTAGTTGTGATTGATTCATAGCTGCTTTAGCTTGCCATGTATAATTCGCTGAAAATATGTTTCGCAATGTTTCAAAAGGATCTCTCTCTTTATCGCGAGGTCTTAATAATAATTTTGCTCTCTCTAGTGTTATCTCTGAGAATCCTTCACCTAGCGATTGTAAGTCGTTTATAGCTGCCCTCAAATCTCCTTCTGATCTTTCTATTATATAATTTATGGCATCTTCATCACAAGATATTTTTTCAGCTTTACATATCCTCATGAGTGCCATTCTCATATCTGGTTTTGATAATTTTTTGAACTGGACAAACTCTGCTAGCTCTCTTAAGGGTCTTAAATTTTGGTTCCATGGATTATTAGCAATCATGATTATTGGTACATTTGATTTTCTAACTAGCTCTTGAATAGCTTCAATAGCTCCTTCATCTTCTTTGGTTGAAATGCCATCAACCTCATCAAGTAATATCAATTTTTTATTAAATCCAAAAAGACTATGTGAAGTAGAAGCTTTTAATGCAATTCTCTCTATATCTGTTTTTCTTCTAAAATCACTAGCATTCATTTCTATAAGCTCATAGTTGTACTCGTTAGATATGGCTTCTATAAGCGAGGTTTTACCACAACCTGGAGGTCCATAGAGTAAAAGAGCCTTCTTAGATACATTAGGCCATTTATTAAGCCAATCTAATATCTTAGACTTAGCTTCTTCTTGGTTTACAACTTCTGATAATTTTTTAGGTCTATATTTTATTACCCATGGGATTTTTTGCATATAACTCAAGTTTATAGACCTCATATTATTTTAACAATCAATTAGATATCTTTAATTTCCTTTCTTACTAAGTAATGCCATTCTAGCTAGTAAAGCTGTAAGTTGTATTTCATCATCAGCACCCTCTATTATCCTAAAATGAATCTCACCTATATAGTCAGCCAAGACAACTCTATTTTCTTCAGATAGCTTTAAATCTGCTGAAAATATTTCACGATGCATTTGTTTAAGAACATCAACACCACTTAATCCATATACTACCATTAGTTCTCTTAATCTATCCCTAGCCTCAATAAATTTACCTGATAATGCTAAGTTTATTATATCTCTAATTTCTTTGGGATGGGCTAGACCTACAACTTTATAAACATTAGCGACTGTAACCTCTCCTAGTGCAGCAGCTGATTGAAGAATATTTATTGCCTTTCTCATATCACCTCCACTAATTTCATATATTACTTCAAGTCCATCGGTTAAACATTTAACGTTTTCTTGGCTACATATCCAGCTCAGTCTTCCTATAACATCATCTTTTTTTAATGGGATAAATCTGAAGGAAGCACACCTAGATTGTATAGGATCTATAATTTTACTTGGATAATTTGCTATTAATATAAACCTTGTCGTTTCAACATACATTTCCATAATTCTTCTAAGAGCTTGTTGTGCATCAGCAGTCATATTATCTGCTTCATCTAATATCACTATTTTAAATGGTATGTCACCAGGCAGCCTACTTCGTGCAAATTCCTTAACTTTACTTCTTATTACAGTAATGCCTCTTTCATCACTAGCATTAAGCTCTAAAACATATCTTCTCCACTCATCACCATAGAGATCACTTGCTAAAGCTAAGGCAGCAGTAGTTTTTCCTGTACCTGGAGGTCCAGCGAAAAGAAGATGTGGCATATTCTTTTCTTCTACAAATTTTAATAATCTTTTAACTACTTCTTCTTGATTTACAATATCCTTTAATGAGCTTGGTCTATATTTCTCAGTCCATAAAAGTTCCATAATTTTTTCACTCAAAATAATCACCTAACTTTTTCTCTATTTTTCTACAATATGCTTTAAAAGACTAAGAATTTTTTGCCTCAACATATGAATTATCTATATTTAAACTCTTATGTTATAACTGTTTTAAAGCCTGTTACCCTTATAACTAATTTTATAGAAGCTAGGTGAAGATTAATGGTTTTAATCGATGTGGGGCTACTAGACCTTCTATACAATATGGCACCAGTGAGGGTTATGGTATTGAAACCTATACCAGAATTGCCTATGATTCATTCATCTCTTTATAAAGGCTCAGAGGCAGTAATACCTAGATGGCTAGCTGAAATTCTTGAAGAAGGAGGCTATGTCGAGATATTAGATGGCTCTTTAACACCGCAAGATCTAGCAAGGCTTCGCTTTATACATACACAACAAAGAGGTCGCTTATCAAAACTTGAGGAATATTTCTTCATTAGATCAAAGTCAAATATAGAAGCCTTAGAATCTAAGGCAAGGAAGGTGGGAGATATAACTTTGCTTAAATCTGTTGAGAGAATGAAAGAAGACTTTACTGAAATTGTTAACATAAGGCTTTCCATGATTTTTAAAGCTATTCAGTTAAGAGGTATTGATACAATTGAAAAGGAATTATCTATTGAGGAGAAAGTACTTATAAATAAATTTAGAAAAATTTTATCATACTGGCTAGAGAAATTTGTTGAATTAAGGTAAACTATATGACTGGTAATGCTACTGATACATTATTGACCCACGATTATTTTGCTGAGATAGAAGATTTTCTTTTAAATTATCGGGATGAGTCAGGAGAGCATAAATATAGAGAATCAATAAGAAGAATGATACTTGAAGAAAGATACGACATTGAGATAAGTTTTATGGATATTGTAAATTATAATCCAAAACTAGCCGAAGAATACATTGTTAAAGATCCTGAATTAGCTATAATGAAATTCGCTGAAGCAGTTAAACATATTATAGAACTGTATTATCCTGAATATTTAGATAAGATTCCCAGAATAATACCTAGATTCAGAGACATACCTCTGCTCTTTAAAATAAGAGATATAAGAAGCATATTAATAGGTAAACTAGTAGCTGTGGAGGGTATAGTAGTAAGAGCCACTCCACCAAAACAAAAAATGGTTGAAGCTTTATTTATACATGAATGTGGAGGCGAAATTCATGTTCCTATAACAGGTGATACTATAGATAAGCCTATGATATGTCCTATATGCCAAAGATCTAGCGGTAGCTGGAGACTTATTGAAGAAAGATCTAGATATCGTGATTTTCAAAGAATTGTTATTCAAGAGAAACCGGAGGAAATGCCTGCTGGTAGAATGCCAAGGTCTTTAGAAGTAGACGTGTATGATATTCTTGTAGATATTGCAAGACCCGGTGATAGAGTTATCGTAATAGGTATATTGAAGCTTAGAGGTGGTGGGGCTAAAAGAGTTAAAAGTGTATATGATATATTTCTTGAGGCAAATAATATTATTGTTTCACAACGCATGCTAGAAGAAATAGAAATTAGTAAAGAAGATGAGGAAAGAATTAAGGAGCTTGCTAAAGATCCTCTAATAAGAAGAAAAATTATAGCTTCCATAGCTCCTGCCATACATGGTTTATGGGATTTAAAAGAAGCTATAGCTTTACTTCTATTTGGAGGCAATCAAAAGATATTACCAGATGGTACTAGAGTGCGTGGCGATATACATGTACTTATTATAGGCGATCCGGGAACTGCTAAGTCTCAACTTTTACAATATGTTTCACGTATAGCACCAAGGGCTGTTTATACAACTGGTAAAGGTGCTACTGCAGCAGGGTTAACAGCTGCTGTCATAAGAGATAAACAATCTGGAGAATATTATCTTGAGGCTGGCGCACTTGTGTTAGCAGATGGTGGGGTTGCATGTATAGATGAAATTGATAAAATGAGGGAGGAGGATAGAGTGGCTATACATGAAGCAATGGAGCAACAGACAATATCTATAGCTAAAGCAGGAATTGTAGCAAGATTAAATGCTAGGACATCAGTCTTGGCAGCAGGCAACCCAAGATATGGAAGATATCTTCCTAGTAGATCAATAACTGAAAACGTTAACTTACCACCCACAATACTCTCACGATTCGACTTGATATTTGTAGTAAAGGATATTCCTAACCCTGAAAAAGATTCTAGGTTGGCAAGACATATTTCAGCAGTTCATAGCTATAGTGAAGTGGTTAAACCATTTATAGATGTCGATACTCTGCGAAAATATATTGCATATGCTAGAAAATATATTAAACCTGTTCTAACTGAAGAAGCCCGGAAAATGTTAGAGGAATTCTTTATTGAAATGAGGAAAAGAAGTTTTGAAGCACCAGATTCGCCTATTACTATAACTGCACGACAGTATGAAGCATTGATACGTCTCGCTGAGGCTCATAGCAGGATGGCTTTAAAAAATGAAGTAACAGAGGAAGACGCAGCTGAAGCTATAAGACTTATGAAGAGTATGCTTGAAAGTGTTGGTATAGATGTTGAAAGTGGTGAAATTGATATAGATACAATTATGACAGGCAAACCTAAATCGCAACGAGAAAAGATGTTAATAATAGAAGAAGTGATTCGTGAATTATCAGCTGCAGAAGGATGTGCCAAGATAAAAAATATTGTAAGTAAAACTCGTGAACAAAATATAGATGATAAATTTGTTGAAGAAGTGTTGAATAAAATGAGAAGAGAAGGGCTTATTTACCAAGTTAGAGAAGGATGTTACGCTCCTGTATCATAGTAATAAATAGTAATAATAACTTTTATACCTCTAATCAAAAACATTATAAATAGCTTTACAGAGGAAAAGAGGTATCAATATTGGTGACATGTTATAAATATATAATAAAAGTAGGTGATAAAGAGATTGAAATAGATGAGAAAGTTGTAAAGATATTGAACATATATGCAAAGACAGAAATGGATTTAGAGAAATTAGCAGAGGAGCTCAAGTTAGACGATTGGATGGAAGCATACGAATTTATAAAAAAGGTTCCCGCTTGGATCATGTGGACACCATCTCTAATATGGAAAAAAGAATTAGAGCGATGCAATACCACTAAAGAAACAAAAGTTGTTAAAATTTAATATAAATTAATATTATAGAAAATGAGTCTTTCGTAATTAACTCTATTAAAGTACCATGTTTGGGGCCGTCGTCTAGCCTGGCTAGGATGCCAGCCTGGGGTGTACCCTACCCGGATCGCTGGTGGTCCCGGGTTCAAATCCCGGCGGCCCCACTATTCTATTCTATAAAAACTTTAAAAATACTTTATAGCGTTATAGATAAATATTTTATAAAGTTTTTGTAGAGTAATACTAAAATGATTTTATATAAACTTTTTCACTTCTAATATGACTAGATTCTTTATGTTGTGGAATACATATTTAATGTAAAGTATTACTTATGAATAACCCTACTAAAGATCTGATGTAATATTTTCACTAGGGGGACTCTGAAATGCCTATAGTATATAGATGCAACAAATGCAATAGCATAGTTTATGCATTTATAAGAGCTGGTCAGGATTATTATGGTGTGCCATCACCATCAGAATTGGTAATAAGAATTGGAGGTATATGTCCAAATTGTGGTAAGAGTATCGAGCCCAAGATGAATTCAAATAACATTACTATTACATTGTCTAAATAAATGAATATTTCTTGCTTTAGAAAAGAATAAAAGTTTTTATCATATGATCTCAGACAGAGTTTCCTATTAACTCATAGATATCCTTAAATATCTTTCGTTCTAGAAACTCCTTAAGCCATTTTCTGAATTCAGTGTCATGTAAAGGTAACAAGTTAATAAGTTCTATATGGCGTATAAATTTTAACGAAGATAATTGAAGATTTTTAATAACTGATAAAACTATATTTGTTGGTCTATGTCTACGTTTCTTGATACAGTGTAATATACCATTATCGTCAATCCAAGGCCCCGCAAGAGCATCTTTATTTTTAATTATAAAATTTATTGCTTCATCAATAATGAAACTAGGAGGTCCTCTTTTAATTTCATAATCAAAATTACAGTTAATTACCTCAATCAATGTTATTGCTCTTTTGAATTCATTATCAATCCAGCTATCTATATAAACATCTCTGAAGTCATGTGATTTAAGAGTATTTTTAAGAACTCGCTCTATTCTATTTAGTTGCCCCCAAACAATATCAGGTATTGGTTTAACGATTTCAAACTCTATACCGATTAAGCAACTAAATGTCGATTCTAACCTCTCTTTTAAATATTTATTAATGTATTCTATATGTAGCACCTCATCTTTTTTTAAGAGTCTATCAAAGAAAATATGTGATGGTTTTTCTAAAAATAGAGAAGCTAGTAATCTAAAGGTAGAAAATGTCTTTAACGATACAGCAGCAGCGGCATTTCTTTTAGGATCAATAGGATCTACAACTATTAATACATTATTTTTAAAAGCTTTTAAACAGTCCTTTACATCTTTGTAATGTTTTTCAATATCTATACACACCTTGTAGGGCCTCCATTGTTTTGAAGCTTTTAAAAGATCTAGAAAGGTTCCATAGGCTAATATAAGAAGCTCCGTTAAATAGCCGGAAAAACCTTGTATATTTATTTCAGCGCCATATAAATTCCACGTTTTTAAAAAATATTTCAAAATCCGTATTTCATCTTTTAATGCATCATTTAATTTTGAAAGTATGTATTTAGTATGAAAAGGAGTTCTATCAACTGCTGTTATTATATTGTTTGGTGATTTTACATTGTATGCCGGAACAATATTGATTTCGATGTTATCTATATATGTTGTAACATAGGGATGAGATGCATATTTAATAATTAGTTTATATTGATTTTGAAGACAATTATGGATATGTGGTATAAATATTTTATCAATCCATTCACTACTCACATCAAGGGGGTCAAATAACACAAATATATCTATGTCCACATCTTCTTTTATGAAAGTGTCTTTTGCGAATGAACCTTGCAATGTTATTTCAAATCTTTTATCGGTAGTAGAAAGACATAGTTCTAAATCTTTACGAACTTTGTTAAAAAGTTTATAAAGACGTTGTCGATCTTCTTCTAATGGCTTTATTTTCTGGAGTGTAGCTTTAAGAATGTCTTCAATATATTTTGTTAACATTATATTAACCTTTGCACAGAATTGATTATTAGGTATAATTCATATTTTTATATAGAAGATGTCTTTATAAATTGGACCTTGAGGGGTAAGAACACTTTGTTTAAGCTTTATCAACGTCACAGACGATGTTCCAAATAAGTAATCTTGGTATTCACTATAAAATTTTCGAAACTTTTCCATATTTCTTGAGCTTTTAACACGTGCTATTGTTATATGTGGTGAAAATTCATGTTGATCCTTATAGACATCGTTTAATCTCATGTTAACTATTTCTCTATCAATAAAATTTCTTATTGATGATAATTTATCTACACCATCTGTTATACCTACCCATATCACTCTTGGATGCATAACATTAGGAAATGCGCCAATACCTTTTATTGTTACTAAGAAACTTTTTGCAAATGTAGGAATAGAAAGCAGTATTTTCTTAATTTCTTCAACAGTGTTATTTGAAATTTCACCTAGAAACCTTATAGTGATGTGGATATTTTCATCTTCAACAGGTTTGATGTCTAGTCCTAGATCTTTCAATGCATTTCTAATCTTTATAATATTTATCAAGGTATCTCTGTTTTCTATTTCAATTGCTATAAACGCTCGCATACTCATAGGATTGCACCCAATAAACCTTATTTAATCTTCTAAGCACTCTATTTTTATAGTAAGTAATAAATATAACGCTAAGCTTATTATCCTAGTCTATGGAGATAACAAATATCAGTAAACAAATTAATAATAGTAAGGTTAGATATGAGGTGAAAAGGAAATGGTATGCAGAGATATTGTAAGTGTTAAAGATCCATTGCAACACATCACCATCAAATTAGCACCTGAAAAAATATATGTGATAAGGAATCATTTAGGCAAATCCATTAAAATAGGGATATTTACAAGTTCAAAAACTGGTCAAAAATTCAGAGCTCTTTTACCATCTAATTATACATGTTAATTAAAGAAATACACATTACTTAATTGTTTTATTAAATATCGATAAGATTTTTACAGATAAACAATACATATATTAAGCTTCATTTGTATATGAACATAAGATACCGTCTGTTTTATTCACAATTCGATGAAAGTATATAATGGAGATGCAATATGTTTTCCTATAAACTTATTCACTAAATATTATCTTCTGTCATTTCTTCAGGAGGTAAAGGTGCTTCCTTCATACGTTCTTCTACTTCCTCTGCTAAGGCTGAGAGCAATATTCTTATCTCTTTAATAGTAGGCTTTGTTATCTTTTTCACGCCACGTTGGCCAGGTATATAGACAGGCCTAGCCACATTTGCTTCCTCAAGACGTTTTACATGTGTACTTATATTAGCTTTACTTTGATTTAACTTTGAGGCCAAATCCTCTATTCCCATATCTTCTTTAAATGCTAGTCCAAGGATCCTTAGACGGGTTATAGATGCTAATGCACTAGCAACTTTCTCTATAAATTCTTCACCAGCTACATACATTACATCTCCTTCTATCCAGATACCTCTTCTTAGTTTACCTGGTAAAGCTTCTTTTTCTTCATTTCTTATACTCATTTCTAATTCCCTCTATATTCTAATTTATATAGAGATATTATAAATATTTTGGGTTTATTATGATTTGAGCATTATAGATAAAATAAGTCTTTTCAATTCTTTATCGCTATTTATTATATTTTTAAAGTTTTCTAGACATGAATGTTTTCTAATTCTTTTAGATGCACATTTACATAGAGCTTTATATCTTTTGTCGCTCTCTATTCTTTTTGCATTATTACATAAGATATTAACTAAGTTAATCAAAATTTTTTCATCAGTATTAATTATTGTATCTATTGGTATTCTTTGCTGGGATTCCATTTTATTCTTATTTTTTAACAATAAATTATTAATTAAAACAATGAGCAATACAAAGGTAATTATAGATAAATACAAAACAAAGTCTCTATTAATGTAATCATTAATATAAATTAAGAAAATAAAAATATATCTTGAAGGATTTATTAATGTGCCAAAGATCTCTCTATAACTATGGCCTTGATTTATCATTTCTTCTACTGTAACTAATCTTGGTTTATATTTGGTGGAATCAATATATATAGATACTTTTTTATTTGGATCACATATAGATGGTATAATATGCTTTAAGAAAGTAGTATAAGGGTTCAAAGCTGATTTAAAGGCTATTACAGAGTTTATAGCAATTGATCCATCTCCTATTACTAAAAATGACCTGTTACCTATATTACACATAACACCAACTGTGATATTATTGATTGAGGCTATAGATCTACAAATACTCTTATTATATACCATTATTGGTGAAGCGTAAGCAAAGAATACTATTAATGAAGTATTACCTAGCGATATTTTACCTCGGAGAATAGGAGAACCATTAATATCCTTAATATAATTAAAACCTTTAATAGATACAGGTATATTCAAATATGAAAGTAGGTCGTTGGAATAAGGTCCTTCATCAAATATAATAACGTTAAATCTTTTTTCATATACTAATCTATATATAACTAATTTTTCTAAAAAATTGTAGCTTTTCTCTGGGGAGATTATGAATAAATTATTGCAGGAATCTATATCATTCATCTTAAAGTAAAGGTTAATCCAATCATCAACTATCACCACATTTCCATATATCTCATTGTACATTTTTACTAATTCTGAAGTGCCATCCCAATCATTATTATGAGGAGAAGCTCCTGAATATGCCAAACCAGAGGCTCTTCTTTCAAAAACTTGGAGTATAATTATAGCAACAATTAATAGTAGAATCATCTTTTTAAAGCCTATCTCTCTTCACCTCGTATCTCACTTAGAAATGATATTAAAACAAGACCAGAAAGCATTGCAAAGAGTGCAGCTATATATCTTTGTAATGCTGCTAATATAACTGAACTAATGAATAGAAATATCGTAATTAATATTAATATGTTAAAAATTTTTTCATTTAATTCCATGTATAACATCCTCTATGAATTTAAAGTATTCATCAAAATCTCTAAGAACAGCATGATTTAGATATCCTGAAAAGTATAAAAATATAAATGAAATTAATAATATTGTAAACCTATATCTTCTCTCTATTGGAATTCTTAACACAAATCTATACATAATAAAAAATAGTGATATTAATAGAAATAGATACTGCCATAAAACTATGTCAAAAATCTCAGCTATAGTATCTAATAAAATACCCCACATAAAAATTTCTGTAATTCTTATATAATATTTTTCTCCTTTAATTTTTATTACAGGTATTTTTATAGGTATTAAAATTGGTATAGTATTCGATCTAATGCTGAGCCACATAGAAAACAATAGATATAGTGTTGCAAAACAATATATATATGAAACAATCAATTCTATAGAGTTAAGATTAAATATTATTGATGCAAATGAAAATAGAACAGAAACTATAATTATGTAAGTTATGGCTTTATAAAGCATTATCTCATCTCGTTGTAGCATATCATTTTCCAATTATAGAATGAAATTTTATTTTTATTGAATTCAATGCTTCTGACAATTCATCTAATAAGTTAATATCTTCTATATTGCCATATCTTAATATCTCATACAAATATGTTATACGTTCTATTAATTTTCTAGAGCTCTCTACATTTAGTAGAGTAATGAGTTTATGTTTAATTTCTCTATGGGTATAAGAACCTTCAATTTTTAAATTAAACTCATTTGCAAATCTATGTATTGTATTCCAAAATTCTATAAATAACTTTATTTTAATATTCTTAGATTCAGCTTGTAGGGTATCATCTTTAGATTTTTCTTTTGGTATCTTGATTAATTGTTTTAGAAACGGTTTAATTTTTGTGTTCATAAATACTGTTGAAATATAGAGACTAAAAACAGCTAGTATAACAATAATTATTAGGGTATAGAATGTATTATCTAAATAATTTATTCTTTTAGTTGCTATTTGACGTGTAGAAGAAACTAGAATTGTATCTCTTATATTTATAGTTTCAATGCTATTTTTATTAGTATGTTCAATTATCTCATTTAATATATCTCTCTTAAACAATTCTGACGATATTGATCTATTTAGCACATCAATAACAGATTCATTCAGTAAATCATGTAAATTTATTAGAGATTCTTTAGATTTGTCATTATTATTCCATGAAGATTCTACAGCATCTTCATAACCATACCAGAGATCTGCATAATAAGAAGTCTGTTTATTTGTAAGATAATCATTATAGCTATATAGTCTATTTACATAGCTATAATTATTAATATTTGATGCTGTAGTTTCAATATATTCATCATTTAAGAAATTGTTTATACTAGCTATAATATTATGATATTCATTTACATTAACATTCATTAATGTATCAACAAATTTAAATATATCTATATATTTTACATCTACGCCTTTTTCTTTTAATTTTTCAACTGTTTGTAGAGCTTTTATTAAAACATGTGTTAAATTGTATTCTCTTGTATCAGAAACATTTGTCTTCATTATAGGTATATGTGTTTGGATATAACCTTCTATAGATACCTTGTGGTCTAATCCACGATCTACTATCTTTAAGTTATAGCCATAGACATATGTTTTAATAAATATAGCAGTTATGATTGAGTATTTAGAGGAGATCTCTCCTATTATACTACTCAATACTTTTCTATCTATATTTCCACTGATTGTGGCCATTCTAAGAATATATAAATATTTGATAATATTTATCACTCCTTCACTCATATTTAAGTCAAAACCTTTTAGACTTAGAATATATTTAGCATACAATTCTAAATCGTCAGAACTCCATTTGCATTCTATTTTTTTATTAGAAGTACTATTAGATATATATGTAATGTAGATGAGAAACTTAGCTAAAATATGGTCACATTGAGAATTAATTAAAGTTATATTGCTATCTTTCATAATGGCTTTAATAAGATTTACTATATCAGATTCATTTACAAACTGTTTAAGTCCTGCATATTTCTTCAACATTCTTAATTGAATACCTCCTGTAAACATTGCAATTTTACCATCATTAAAAACTTTATTAAGTATATCCAACGCTATTTCCTTATCTATTAATGCTAAGTTATCTTCTGAAATGTTAAGAGATAGAAGTCTTGATTCCTCAAGCCATTCAATAAATGATTTATAGAAATAAATCTCATTATATACCATATCTCCAACAATTTTCGAATGTCTTTCTGGATCTAAGGCTTTAACAGGAAAGACTACATATATATCTATAGTGATCAAAAAAATTAATATACATGTCAATATTTTTATTTTCAAGCTTTACTACCTACAATTTATGTTCTTAATAATAGCTGTGGCTTAATGAAATTTTAAACTTAAAATACCTTAGCTTAATAAATTAAATTTGCTTGTTGTCTACATTATATTTTGAATAGAATATTCTACATAAATGTTTCCCTAAGGATATATTTTATTCTAATCTAAATAATTAATTATAGATGTTTATGTAGATCTTAATGGCATTGATATAAATTTCAATTACTACCATCTTAGTCGTCATAGAAATAACATATTATTTTTTAGTATATATAAGTGAAACATTGACAAGTGTTTATAAGATTTTAAAAATAGTTGCGTTAGATTATTATTCTTTCAAATATCTATAATTTACGAGAAAAAATGTCAGTATTTTATAAGGTATTATCAAGAGTTATTGAAGAATCTTCAAAGGTTTTAGTGAATAGAGAGGAGCATGTAAAACTAATAATATTTACAATAATAGCTGGTAGCCATGCTTTAATTGAAGGTATACCTGGTATAGCTAAGACGTTAACTGTAAAGGTTGTTGCTAAGTTATTAAATCTCAAATTCTCTAGAATACAATGTACATTAGATATATTACCATCTGATATAATAGGTACGAAGGTGTATAATCAGAAAACAAATGAATTTGAAGTTAAAATTGGGCCTATATATGCTAACCTAGTTCTCGTTGATGAAATTAATAGGGCATCACCAAGAGCACAATCAGCTTTACTTGAGGCTATGCAAGAAAATCAGGTAACAATTGAGGGTGAAACAATAAGATTACCTAAACCGTTTTCGGTGTTAGCTACTCAGAATCCAATAGAATTAGAGGGAACATTTCCATTACCTGAAGCGCAGCTAGATAGGTTTTATATGAAGATATATATGGATACACTTGACAGGGATTCTTTATTAAAATTATTAAAAAAGGGTTATAGGTTTCTAGAAAAGGAATATGAGTCATTAAAACCCGTAGTAACGGTTAATGACATTTTTGAAGCTTCTGAAGAGATAGACAAAGTTTATGTTGATGATGATATTTTAAAATATATCTCTAAAATAATAGAATATAGTCATAAACATCCAGCTGCTAGATTAGGGATATCACCTAGAGGGGCATTAATGTTATTAACACTATCGAAGGAGTTTGCTTTATTTGAAAATAGAAAATATGTTATACCAGATGATGTTAAAATGGCTGCAATTCCAGCTCTTTCGCATAGAATATTTATAAAACCTGAATATATAGCAGAGGGTTATAATGGTATAAGAATTATTAATGAGATAATCTCACGTATAGATATACCTAAGCCTTGAAATATAAAACTAAGGTAACAAGCATTATGTTGGTATTGATGCCTGAGAAAGACTATAAAATGAATGTTTATAGAGATAAGGGCAAGGGATTTTACCCTATAACATTTATAATATCTATCGTAACATCCACATCTATAGTATTACAGAATTATATTTTCACACTATTTGCTATATTAATGTTAGGATTACTAGCTCTAATAATATCTATAGCTAAGACCTTAAATGATGTTAAAAATCTAGGAGGCATTTCTATTAGCTATTCCACATTAACTATTATAGAGAATGAACAAATTAATATAAAAATGGAGCTTAAGCATCAATTATTTGAGGTATTAAGAATAAATAAAGCTTTAATGATTTCTGATATTGGTATAAAGATTTCAAAGACTATTCCAAGAAAAATTAAAAATTTACTGACAATCGAGATTTTAATACATGGTTATAGTGGGAGGCATCAAATTAAAGGATTCATAATTTTTCTTGAGGATCCCTTTTTATATTTTAGGTATAGAATTGAGATTCTCTTAAAAGAATCTTTATATATTGATATAATTCCTAAACAATTGTATATGGAGATCAATGTAGAAAGGAATATACCTTATATTAGCTATGAGGCACACCTTTCAAAACATAAAGGATTAGGAACGAATATATTAGGAATCCGTGAATATTTTCCAGGGGATGATTATAGAAAAATAGATTGGAAAGCTACAGCTAGAGCTTTAAAACTTATGGTTAAGGAATTTGAAACACATCTTTATAGAAATGTTATATTTATAGTATCAATACATGATAAATTTTTCCTGGGCGACCCCCCAGCTATAGAGATCTTATTACAACTTTTATTAAATCTCTCTATTAGAATTGTTGAAAGTGGCCTTAACCTTGGCATAGGTGTTATAACAGAAAGAGAAATCTTGATTTCAAATAAAATAACGAGACACAATTCAAAATACATCTATACGCTTTTAGCATCAGTTACATGGCCACTCATTATCGAGAAAAAGAGTTATTCAAGTGCAAATAGAATAATACATTGGTTTGTAAATGAGCTTGTAGGAAGATTCTGTTCAGAATCTTGTCTCGTTGTAATATTTATGGATGTTATAGATGATTTAGATATTGAAAATTTAAAGAGAATATTAAAGGAGCTTATGATAAGACGTTATATCTTAAAAACATTCTTAATAAATCCAACCTTAATACGCTTCATCACATCATCTATAGATGTTGAAGAATTCAAAGACCTAAACAACGAAATAAACATGTATAAACATGTGGTGAAACACTTTAAAGAATTCAACATTGTTTCCTCGATAGCAGACTTACTATGAAATGTCATTTTATTATATCTATCTTTTATCTCTTTTTATTTATTCAAATTATAAATTATAACTTTAGAGCATAGACATAGATATATATAAAGGATATATATAAAGATTATAATACGTTGATATTCATGAACTTATAGTAATGTTAGTTTATACTACTTTTATAAAAAGTAAAGGTTTATATTGTTGAATATGTAATAAGCAAAAACCAAGAACAAATAAATCAGTAGTTAATAAAAAATTGAATTAGCAATAAATAAGTCACTGTTTTTGTTTAGGAAATGTCATTAAATCAATCTACATCTCATACCAGTCTAACGGCAAATTGAATTGTTCTATAATTACTTTTGCGGCTCTATTAATCCATTCTTTTAATGTTTCATCATGATTATCTGAGAACTTCTTTATCCAATCTGTTACATTGAATTCATAAGCTAACGTTGTTATAACATCTCTTGCTTTAGTGCTTTCCAAGGGTTTTGGTTTAGCACCTGCTTTAATGTTATATAGTGCAATCCTTCTATACATTTCCTTAGAATGTTGATCTAAGTCTACTTTTATATCCAGCATCTCATATAGTTTATTCATAATTTTCTCAGCCCATCCTCTATGGAATCTACATAACCCCGCATTTTCAATAGAATACTCTTTCATGATTCTAACAACAACTGTTTTGGCAAACTCCTCTGGCTCAGTGAATATTGAAGTATAATTGGTCCAATATTTACCTGTTATAGGTATGGGTAGCAAAAGCCCTGGGGCCCAATAGTAGTTTGGAGTCATGTAGCCATCATCACCATATGGTAGGTAAACTACTAGGTCTTCAAACTTTATGCCAATTTTCTTGACTCTATCAGAATATAATTCGTCTAGATATTTAGATGCTGCTCTTACACCCTTAGTTGCTACAATTTTCAGCACATCTGTTGATCTATTTACTAGTCCCCACAATATTTTTTTAGCTAATTCACCATTCTTAATCCATTCATCTACATTTAATAACATAGGATCAAAGACTGGTTTACTATCTAATCCTATTTCTTGAGGCATAAGAAGACCTTTATATACAGCTTCAAGAAGCCATGCAACTACATGTCCTATTGTTATTGCATCGAAACCTAGTTGATCTGCTAAGTCAACAAGTTTTGCAGCTACCTCTATCTTCATTACACCTATCATTGGTCCTAAACCATTGAAAGGCTCATAATCTGTTTTCTTACCAAGCCATATTTTTTTACATGCAACTGGACAGGGTTCGCCACATGTTGTCCATGTTTTCGGATTAGATACTTCAAGTTTGAAAGGTTTCCAAAAGTTTTCTAGCAATATGTCTATAATTTTCTTTCTGATAATTTTCGATAAATAAATGCTGTTGTAATTGAATAGAGGTAACAATTCTCTATAATGTGGATAATTCACACCGAAAGTTCCACCTGCACCAATCTTTGAATCGAAGCGATATTTTACAGTGGCCTCATTTACTGATGAAGCATAGTCCTTTCCAAGTAATTTAGCTAGAGAGCTATATAATTCTCTTGTATCCTTAAATAATCTAAATATTTGTGGTTTATATTCTCCTCCAGCAATAATTGCAACAACATTGTGGGCTTGAGCAAGAATTGAACCAACACCACCTCTCGCAGCAAAATCTTCACTTCCCTCAACAATACTCATTTTATTAAAGTTTATGTCTATAGAAATTAATGCTCCATAAATAGTTTTCCATGAGGCTGGTCCCACAACAATGGGCCTTGCCTTTAAGGTTTGTAACAAATCACGATAATTATCTAGTATATATTCAATTAATGCATATGCTCCTATTTTATTTTTATAGCCACTATATATTTTCTCAAGCTCTTCATATTCTATATATCTCATTTCTATGCCTTCAAATCCTTGACTATTACCTTTAACAATAAGTATTACGGGTTTCGAACTTCGCCCCTCAATTGATACAGCATGGACTCCACAGCCCATGAATCTATATGCAGCTCCTCCCATTGCAGATACATGCAATCCTTTACTTTCAGGGCTTCTAAAGACAGCTACAAGTCTATGAGTACCAAACAACTTACTGCCAGCAAACATACCTGAGCCAATAACTACAGCATTGGAAGGATCGAATACATCTTTGTTCCATGATTGTAGCTTTTCATGTATTATAATTCCAGCGTCTACAGGTCCTATTACTTCAGGAGCTTTGTACACTTCAATAGTATAGTTACCAGTGCTTACATCTATATGCAATACCTTATATTCACTCATTTTAAACACCTATTTTGTATCCTTCAGTATAGCTTTAATACGTTGCTAGAATTACCGATATTAATTTTATTACCTTTAACACTCACTTTCTTAATAGCAAAGTCTTAAACAAAATAAGATTTAATTTATAATACAATTTCAATGCGAAATTTTAAATTTTTCTAAACAGCTCTATTAAAAACCAATAATACAACAAATCTAATATAAAACAAAATATGATTAAGCAATTACTAATGGAACTAAGCATCCAAAAACTTTGCATCTTAAGTACCTAGGTGTTCTCTAAGTAACGTGAAGTAAACTTATTAATTTTATAGCTGGAAATAGTTAAAATATAATTAAGTATATTATTGTGATACAATGAGGATAAGGAATGTAATAAATAAAATTCTGTGGAAATATCGTGAAAAGCTTGATAGCTATTATTTAGTTGTAATTGATAGATTAAATAAAAGCGGCTTAAAAAGAATTCCATTTAGATATGTACATTCTGTAGATAATTATTATGTGTATATCATTAGCAACTCTGACCTTATGGCTATACCAATACATAGGGTTCTAATGATAGAAAATGTAAATGGTGAAACTATATGGTCTCGTGAAAAAGGATGCAAGGAAGATTTTTGATTTTGCATTAATATATGGATTATAATACCAATAATATTATATCATCAACTTCATTATAGATGATTAGAAATAGAGATCTATAAGGTTCAATCTAATAAACATTAAGATTAAGACGAAAGATATAATAGTATAGATAAGTGATTTAAATCCATATGATGGTATATGTCCTATAGCAGTACTTGGAAACTCTAAATATCCATAAGATTTAGATAGAAGGGCTGAGGATACAACAAAAAACAGATATGGCATGTTTTTAATCATCATCAATATATTACATAACATTATAATTTTAATTGCACAAGTAATATACCAAGGCAATTTATTAATAAAGTATATAGCTATATACGCAACTACTAGAGCAATTAAAACAAGCCCTATTTTAGCTTTAAATAAATTCAAAAACGTGGAAATTACGCCAATACCGTATATCATATATTCATCTATATTGTTAAATTTCATAATAAAGCTCTGTAAAAAGACTATAAAACCAATATTGAATAATATTGATGTAAAAATGTTGCCAAGATATGGTTTAGAAAGCATTGTATTTATTAAGGAGAGATATAATATTATGTGAATGTTTAACGCCATTGACATTTTACTAAATATTGTTGTATCACGGTTATTATTTAATAATATTATTATAAATATTGATATTCCCTGGGTTAAAAAGAACGCAATACATTCATTTAATGTAAGTTTATTTGTTAGATACAGTATAACATTTAGTGAAAGGAGTAGTGTGAGTATGGTATTAAAGTAAATTACATTTCTATTGCTATAACTAGTTTTTGTCAGCAATACTCTTTACCTCTAACAACTTTTCATTAACAGCCATTATTTCATTACTACTATTCTTATCTATAACTGCAACAATAAGCAAGGAATCCCCTATATCAACAGTATATGCATAGCCTTTTTTAATTGCATTATCTTCATTTAATATGTTTTCAACGTTTTTTAACTGTGTTATTGGCTCTCTTCTTATAGTATTTAATGTAGCCAATAATGCTATGCCAAGAGTCGATATAGTTAATATTAATAAGGTTGTTGAATCCATTAATCTTAGCACCATAATAATGTTCTAAAGTTTTATAAAAATAAGAGGGTGGACCACATAATACAGTATTTCTACAGAATTACAGGGATATAACTATAATTAAAATGGAATTCATTTAAATTTTACTGTTAGATTAATCAATTGACGAGATTTATTTAGTATTACTATTTCTGTTGAACCTAAGCTTTTTCCTATGCATCTACTGCGCTAGCAATACTTTCAAGGGTCTCTTACTGTTATAAAAGTTAAATTTCTGTTACAGTGTGATAAACAATACATGTGTGTTTAAGTATAAAGCAACTATGAGAATAATATTACATCTAGAGTGAGGTTCATTGGTAAAATACATATTTATAACAGGAGGTGTGTTAAGTAGTGTTGGAAAAGGTGTTACAACAGCATCTCTAGCGTTGCTTTTTCAGTCAATGGGCTATTCAGTAACAATTATTAAAATAGATCCTTATCTCAATGTAGATGCTGGCACTATGAATCCTTATGCTCATGGTGAGGTATTTGTTACTGAGGATGGTGGTGAAACAGATCTAGATATAGGTCACTATGAACGATTCTTAAATAAAAACTTGAGTAGGAAAAATAACATTACTACAGGACAAATATATTATTCTGTTATAATGAAAGAGCGAAAAGGAGAATTCCTAGGAGCTACAGTCCAAATAATTCCTCATATTACAAATGAAATAAAGAATAGAATTAAAGATGTAGCTAAAGAGGACAAAGTTGATATGGTATTTATTGAAATTGGTGGCACTGTTGGAGATATAGAGGGATTACCTTTTCTTGAAGCTGCTAGACAAATGCGTTTAGAAGAGGGTTTCAATAATACTGCATTTATTCATGTAGCTCTTGTGCCAAGTCTTAAAGCAACTGGTGAACAAAAAACAAAACCTGTTCAACATAGTGTTCAAGAATTAAGAAGAATAGGTATACAACCCGATATTGTTGTTGCTAGATGTGAAAAGCCTTTATCTAATGAAGCTAAGGCGAAGATAGCGTTATTTAGTAACGTTCCTTCGGAAGCAGTGATCTCAAATTATGATGTTAGTAATATTTATGAAGTTCCGTTAATTCTATATGAACAGAAAATCCATATAATACTTGCAGAAAGATTGAGGCTACCAGTATTTGATGTCAAATTAGATCAGTGGATTGATTTTGTAAATAGATTAAATAGAAATTCAAAGGCTTTAGAAATAGCTATGATAGGAAAGTATACGAAACTTAAAGATAGCTATATAAGTATAGTAGAAGCTATAAAACATTCTTCAGCATATCTGTGTGTAAAGCCTATATTTAGATGGATTGAGTCAACAGATATAGAGGATAATACTATAAAAATTGATGAGCTATTAAATGATGTTCAAGGAGCATTAATATTACCTGGATTTGGAAGAAGGGGGAGCGAGGGAAAGATCAAAGCTTTAAAATATCTACGTGAAAACAATATACCTACGCTTGGAATATGTTTTGGGTTTCAATTAATGGTTATTGAAATAGCTAGAAATGTTCTAGGTCTAGAAGATGCACATAGTAGCGAATTGGATGCTAATACACAACATCCTGTTATAGATCTATTGCCATCTCAGCAAGGATTAGACTTTATAGGAGGATCAATGAGACTTGGTTCAAAATCTATTAAGTTAGTTAGGGGAACAATTGTTTTTGATGCATATGGTACTGAATATGTTACTGAGAGACATAGACATAGATATGGTGTTAATAACAAATATCTAGATGCCCTTGAAGGTATAGGATTTATGGTTAGTGGTATAAGTGTTGAAGATTCAGTAGTTGAATATATGGAGCTAAAGCATCATAGATTCTATGTTGGAACACAAGCCCATCCAGAATTTAAAAGTAGACCTTTACAACCATCACCTATTTACACCTATTTCTTAAAACAAGCATTGAATTCCAGTTAAACTGTTATGAATTTTTATTTCCACTTATCTAGTTATTTATACATAGTTATTGAGTTTGACTAAAAGATGATGATGCTTACAAGGTGTGAAAGTAAAATGAACGAGGAACCCGCGGCTGAAGTATATGTTAATATCGTATAAAGATATAGCTAATGAATTAAAGATAGATATCATTTCTAATGAGGCTTTAACCCTAGCTAAAAAATATGGTTACCTTCCATATATAGTTCAAAGATATATTGATATGTTAGGGTTAAAAGATGCAGAAAAACTATTAGAAGTATTTGAATATTTTAAATATGCTCCAGCAGTTTTATGCAATTACCTATATACAGATTGTGATAAACTTGTTCATAAACTTGAAGAAATGGGGTTTTCATTAAATAGAATTCCATGGTGTAAATACTGTTATAAGGTAGTTTCACAACCCGAATCACCAACGCTAGGTGCTACTCATGAATTTTTAAAAGGTTTATACTATGTCTATAGAGACTCTTCTTCTCTAGTACCACCATTAATCTTAAACCCTTCTGAAAATTCGTATGTTTTAGATATGTGTGCTGCTCCAGGGGGTAAAACCATTCATATATTATTATTAGTAAATGATAGAGGGTTTGTTGTAGCTAATGATATATCCTTTAGAAGAAGCATTTCTTTAGTATCTAATCTCTATAGAATGGGCTTTAAATCCTATATTGTATTGAATGAAAACGCAACAAAATTGCCAAATAAAATAAATATAAAATTTGATTATATACTATTAGATGCACCATGTAGTGCTGAAGGAGCTATAATGTTTGATCATAGCAGAAAAACAAAAACATCTCAACAAGATTTAGCAAAACTTGTTAAAAGAGAGATAGAATTGCTCTATATAGCAACAGAGCTTGTAAAGCCAGGAGGCAAAATAGTTTATACTACATGTAGTATTGCTCCTGAAGAAAATGAATATGTTATAACAAAGGTTTTAGAACATGTAGATAATATTGAAATACTCACTCCCCAAATGAATCAATGGTCTAAAGGTTTAACAAAATTTAGGAATATAGAATTCAATAAAGATATAAGCAAGTGTATAAGGATATGGCCTCATATCCATAACATGGAAGGATACTTTATATGTCTTTTAAGAAAGTATTAACCTATAGCAGGCTTTATATCGGCTGTGATTATCTATGGATAACTGTAGATGTTTTTGATTACCTCTAATATTTGTAGATTCTTTGAAAAGCTATTCTTGTGTATAGATGAAAGAGTTTAACCACTAAGAAGAGCGGATCCCTAGAGAGTATCTAGGTAAAAAGAAAGAGGGAAGGAAGAAGCATATTGAGTGTCTGTATCGTCTTAAGAACTCCTTGTGAAAGGTGAAGTGCGAGGGAAAGAAAAAGTGATGAGAGACAAAGAAAATATTTACAGCTATTCACAGATAACTGCAATATTCACCATATCTGAATTCTTTTCATTAATATTACTAGCCACAACAACAATAATGTTCTCCATAGCTAACTTCTCTCTATAAACCTTGCTACTTTTCTCAAGATATTTAGCTTTCTCTTGCCCTCACTATAGCCTTAAGTTTCTTCTCAGCCTTTTGCAACTGTTTTGGTTTTATATTGGTTTACAATTGTTTATATGAATCATCTTATTCTTCTGCTATGTAGAATATCTATAAACTATAAGAATATTTATAGGCTGGAGAATCCAGGAATGGGTGAAGGCTCGAGATGTGGGGTCTCCTGAACACCTCCAAGCCCTGTGAAGCCCCGAGCGGGGTACAGGGGAAACGAGATGAGGCAATGAAAAATTATATCAAACCATATAAACCTATATGAGAGCTGAACCCTTCTCTAGTCTTCGTGTACATGTCCTTAGATATCTTTTTCTCGACATAGGCGATGACCATTCTACCAAGATAGGCTTTAACCCTGTAAATGTTGTCATCTTTGAACAGAACTATAGCAATTGTTCTTGCTACCGTCAATAGCAAAAACATTATCTATACTCATACATAACCTTAACATTCTTTGTAAAAGTTAGGTAAACAGAACTTTTTTGTTAATAAACTTCAGTTCGCCAGCCTTTAAATAAAATAACATTCTAGACTACTGATGTGATGAGATAATTAAAAGATTAGATAGATAAAAATCGACTTCTCACCTTAAAAGGCATGTTTTAGTTGAAAAATTCGTAGGTAATTTAAAAGAGCACAAAATAAGATAATAGTATTGCTATATTTAAAATCTAATAAATAATAAATAGAAGTATATTTATATATAATAGATGATAGAAATTTAGAAGCTAAATTATGATGATCCTTGTAAGGGTAAGGTCTGATAAAAGTTAAATTTTAGGTTATTAGCTTTCTTTATAATAAATTTAGTATAGGAGATGATATATGTATCAGTATGATGTTGTTGTTGTTGGAGGAGGAGTTGCAGGTCTATATATTTCCCATATTATTGCTAATGCTGGATTTAAGACAGCTCTTATAGAAATGAAGGATGAGGAAAATATAGGTAATAAAACATGTGGTGATGCTATTGGTGAACATCATTTTATAGAACTTAATCTCGATATACCTGTAATTGGAGTTGATGCAGAGGGTTTCTATAAAGGTGTTAAGCTAGTTTCACCTGATGAAACAATTGAAATTACAGTTAATGGTAGAGGTATTGCATTAAATAGAAAGAACTTTGGTATTAGATTATATAGAATGGCTGTAAATAGTGGTGCTGAAGTATTTCTCAGTCATTTCTTTGTAAAGCCGCTAGTAGAAGGTTCATGGATAAAAGGTATTATTGCTAAAGATAAGAATAATAGAAATATAACATTGAATTCTAAAGTTGTTGTAGATGCAAGTGGAGTTTCTAGTGTAGTTAGAAGAAGCCTCCCTAAGGAATGGTGGGTCTCTGAAACAATACCTAGAGAAGACTATAATATCACCTACAGAGAGATAGTTTTAGGAGAATTCGATATAGAGAAAGACTATGCATATATATATCTAAATGCTGATATATCTCCTGGAGGATATTGGTGGTTATTTCCAAAGATAAACAGTGTATATAATATTGGGCTAGGAGTCCAATGGAAAAAAGATGCACCAAATCCTTTTTTAAACTATAAAAAATTCATAGCTGAAAGATTCCATAATAAAATTCATAAAGTTTTACATAGCGGTGGAGGACTGGTTCCAACCAGAAGACCTATACCTTGTATGGTATGGAATGGATTTGTAGTAATAGGTGATGCAGCAGCCACAGCTAATCCCGTTCATGGCGGTGGTATAGGATCGGCAATGATAAGTAGTAAAGTAGCAGCTAAGGTTATAATAGAGGCTCTATCTAAAGATGAGCCGACAATTGAGAATTTATGGCCATATCACATAGAATACCATAAACTATATGGAGCTAAACAAGCATCTCTTGATGTTCTTAGATTATTTTTACAAAGAATGAGTAATGGCGATCTTAATTATGTATTTAAATCAAAAATTGTTACTGGCGATGAAGTATATAATATGGGTTATAAAGGTGAGCTATCACACTCGATACTAGATAGAATTACAACATTAATATCTTTAGCAAGAAGACCATCATTTTTAAGTAAGCTTTATAGGCTTAAACAATATATGGATAAAGCACACCAACTATATATTAATTACCCTGGTAAACCATCAGATTATGAGAGATGGAGAGATGAGGAAATAAAGTTATTTTCGGAAATTAAGGAATGGCTTAATAAAATCTTTTAATTAACTTAAATAACTTATGTGGATAATTATGCAAAGAGGTAGTATAGTTAAAGCTTGGCTTAGCATAGCAAGAGTAGGAAACGATTTAGCTCTAGGTATAGCTACTATAATAGGATATATTCTAGGTGGTGGAACCAAGTTTACAGACATTGTTATAGTATTCATAGTAGGGTTTCTTCTTGGGGCAGGAGGCAATATAGTAAATGATTATTTTGATAGATATGTAGATGCTATAAATAAACCTTGGAGACCTATACCATCAGGTTTGATCTCAGCTAAGACAGCATATAGAGTCTCTATATCGTTGCTTATTATAGGCACACTAATATCTCTTTATCTTTCTTATGCCAATGGTATTATAGCTTTAATCGCTTCTCTTTTAGTCTATCTATATTCATATAAACTTAAGAAAATTCTATTATTAGGTAACACGGTAGTAGCATTTCTCGTTGCCTTGTCAATAATATTTGGAGGAGTAGCAGCGGTAATGAATATCGATATTATAATTGCTTCTCTTTTTGCATTTCTACTTAATCTTGGTAGAGAATTTCTAAAGGGTATAGAAGATGTTGAAGGAGATAAAGCAATGGGGATAAAAACTATAGCTACAGTCTACAATACTTTTACAGCTTATATCTCAGCATTTTTAGTTTTCCTAATATTAGTTGCAATAAGCTTTATTCCTTATATAATGCTTGGATATTCAATTATATATCTAATACTTGCATTGGGAGTAGATGTAACAGTACTGTTTTCGTTATATATAACAAGAGATTTATCTCCAAGCAATGCTTTTAAAGCTACAAGGCTTTTAAAACTATCTGTATTTTTAGGACTTTTTGCTTTTCTATTCAATAAAATTTTTTAAGCTACGTTAATTTAAAATTGACTTAAATAGGAATATATTCTTCATTACAACATATAATGATATTATACAAAATATGTGTAATAATATAATACTCTAAAATTCATAGCTACATTCTTGCACATTAATTATTAATTGCATCTTTCTGAATATCTTAGGTATTCTAAACTTATAAGCATATTTAGATAGAAATTATTAGGGATCTATAATTGATTTAAGTTTTAATTTTAAAAGTACGTTAATATCATTTCTATTCAATATTGTGCTTTTTATACTAAAGATCATAGCTTCTATAGTAACTAAATCAACAGCATTGTTTGTTGAAGCTCTTAGAAGCTTTGGTGATATTCTAAATAGTGGTTTAGCTCATATTGGAAATAGTATAGCTTTAGGTAAAGATGAGTATTATACATTTAGTAGAAAGATGTATCTGTATGTTTTTGGATTTGCACTTTCCATAATTGCATTAGGTTCAATAGTAACGATAGGGTTCATTGAAGGATTGCAATCATTTTTAAATCCTAAACCAATAGAAAACATCCCAATAGGTGTAATTTTGATATCCATAGCAATTGTATTTGATTTTACATCAGCGATGCTTGCATTTAGAGATGTAAGAATTTATCTGGATGAAGTTGGCTATACAAATCCATTGTTTAGAGCAGTATTTATAGAAAATATATATGATATTGTAGGAGAAGGTATAGCATTAATGACGCTTTTTCTATCGAGATGGAGTAATACGATAGATGGAATATCATCTATGGTGTTAAGTTCGATGTTGGCAATATATATGATTAAACTAGCTAAGGAGAATATAGATGTATTGGTACATAGAGCAGCACCACCAGAAATTATAGCAAGAATTGTAAAGATAGCTTTGTCAAATCCTGCTATAAGGGATGTCAATACCATAAAAACATTAATGATAGAGCCTCAAAGATACGCTATTTTTATGGAGGTTGAAATAGACCCCAATCTCAGTTTAGCAGAAATGGAACAAGTTCTAATCGATGTCAAAAATGATGTGAAGAGATTTATTAGAGAAGCAGAGTATCTTGTGATAGAACCTAGAAGACCAGATTCTTCACCTAAAACCCATAAAGAGTTATTAAAAAGGCTACAAAATAAATAAGGAATCATTTATCATTCTCTTCTATACATATTTTTGAACCTCCATATTTCTTAACAAAAGCCTTTACAACATCAACATCAAGTAAATTTGCGACACTAAGAGTCCAAGCAATAACATCAGCAATTTCCTCCTCGATATTATCTCTGTTATTGTTTAATATTGCATCAGCTAATTCACCAACTTCTTCAACAAGCCACGCAAATGTTGCATATAAACCTCTGCTATTATCTCTACTAAAATATTCGTTCTTAATGTAATTCTGTAAACATTTTAAATCCATTGTCATCTCACTTACATTAATATTTACATCTAATTGTTGTTATATGGCAAACTTCGTATTTAAATTATATGGGATATAGAAAATAGTATAAGTTCATTAAAGCTAATAAGCAGCATTTATTTTAGATATTCTGATTAGGGTTGAGAGAAATGCGTAGTAAGATGCTTGTTGTTTTAAGTCTCATAGCCATAGCTTTAGTAGCTCTTACCATAGTTCAATTATTGGTATCTGTATTGCTACCAGAACTAGGTAGAGGAATAGGGCTTTTTCCATTTTTCTGGAGCTGGTGGTTAATAGATATAGCGGCATATACTCTTGCGATGATCGTATTGATAACTGCTGGAATAGGCTTTGAAAGGGTTATCAGAGGTAGAATTCCGCCATCTCTTGATCACCTGAAATCATCTATGTTTTCAACAGCAGCTGCGATTATAGCTGCAACAATATTTATTGTAACTGCTATTGGCTATATTATTTCACCTTCTATGTTGCTATATATGGGATTTACCGCTCTACTTTTCGCAATTGTGCCCTCGTTTATATCATGGCTTATATCACCAGCTATTATTAATCTTTCTTATAGATGTAGATACGATCCAGAACTACAAAATATAGTGAATTCAGTAGCTAGAAGGGCAGGTATAGAGCCTCCAAAAGCTATGATATCTGAAATGCCTGTCCCAAATGCTTTCGCATATTCATCACCTATTATGGGGAGATACGTTGCAGTAACAAGTGGTTTGCTAAGAAGTGTTAGAAGTAGGGATGAACTAGAAGCGATTATAGGTCATGAAATTGGGCATCATAAACATAGAGATAATGTTGTTATAATGATTTTTGGTCTATTCCCATCAATTATATACTTCCTTGGAAGATTTATGATGTTCATGGGAATGGTATCAAGCTATAGAGATGGAGGTGAGAGAAGAAGAGAAGGATCAAGTGGTATCATTATATTCATAATTGGTATAGCATTAATAGTGGTGAGTATATTACTTCAGCTTGCAGTATTAGCACTATCTAGGCTAAGGGAATATTATGCAGATGCACATGGAGCCAAGGTAACATCTCCATATGCTATGATAGGAGCACTAGAATCTCTAGACAAGTTCTATAGAAGCTATGGTGCAAAGAGATGGATTGAAGATAGCAAGATAAAAGCATTATTTATATATGCACTTTCAGAGCCTTTCATAGGATTAGAGGAAGTATTGTCTACTCATCCACCAATATATAAAAGAATATCCTTTCTAAAAACACTTGTTGGGAGATTTATAGAAGCATAGAAAAATATTTCAATAATGAAAGCTAATGTTTATAGATAATGATGTAAGGATGGCTAACTGAGGATTGAAGCAAATTAGAAGAGGTTGTATTTATTCATAACAGCTATTTTTATTATGTTTATAAAGCTTCTATTACCATATATCATATACATGGTTATTTATAGTTTGCTATATTATTAATAATGATAAACTTCTTAAAATATCTGCAACATCTTCACATCTATCTGCAGCATTTTCTATAGAATCCATCAGTTCTTTAGAGAGAATGCAAAATGATGTTTTTGCTACATCACATAAATTTATTATCTCATTAAATACATCAATTCTTATTTCATCAACCTCTTCCTCAATATGTTCAACTTCATTTGCAAGTTCTAGCACAGCTTTCGGCTCTTCTATGAGTTTCTCTATAGATTTTCTTATTATTTTTGTAGCTTCTAGAACTTTTTTACCCATTTCCAATAATTTTGCAGCTATAGTATTAGGCATTTTTTCATGTATAGATAACATCATTGTGGCTCGTCTACTCCATGCTTTTGCATAAGCGGCTATGTCATCTGAACCCAATATCAGTCTCAGAATAGTTTCTCTATCTATTGGATGGAACATCTCACTTGACAACTCAAATATTAGTTTTCTTTTAATATCATCAGCTTCTCTTTCAGTTCTAAATACCTCTTTCCACCACTTAAGTGATTCAGTATAGTTGTCTGCGGAATATGCCTCTAAAACCTTTACACTATATTCTACAACATCAACAATTTTGGAAATGTGTTCTACGCACATTTTAATAATTTCTCTTCTTCTCTCTTTTGAGACCCAAAGCCAAAATGTTATAGGGATTCACCTCATAAAATATATTTTAGAAGAGAATAAATAGCTATTGCAAGTGAAGATGTTACTGGAATTGTTATAACCCATGCAAACATTATAAATAGTATAAGTTTTATATTTAAAGCCTTCAAATTTCTATACTTAGCAATGCCAGCACCAATAATAGCACCAGCAGCAGCATATGTTGTTGATATAGGTAGTCCGTAGCCAAAGAGAAGATATGGTATTGTTGTATACAGCCATACAGCTATAGCATCAGCATTAGCAGATACTGAAGTTGTTATATCTAGTTTAGTTATTCTGTAAGCCATTGTCTCAACAACTCTTTTACCAACTATAGCTCCACCTAAGCCAATAAATATTACTGAGAAAGCCGCTAATAGCCTCATTGTTGTTGAGTCAGGTATATTTAAAATTCTAGATGTTATAGAAATATATACACCTACAGCATTTGCCACATCATTTGCACCAAAACTATATGCTGCAAAAGAGGCTATGGCAAGAGCTGTTAAAACTACATATCTATTATTATTTCTACTACAGCTAAATATCTTTTCAGTTAGGAAGTAAAGAGGTATTGCTATGACCATAGCAGAGAGTGGTGATGTTATCCAGCTCAACACTATTTTACCAATAACACTGAGGTTTATACATCCAGATCTACCTTCTAAAAACATATATGCGATACCGATACCAATTACTCCACCTGTAATACTATGAGTTGTTGATATGGGTATACCTTTTAAAGATGCAAATATTATCCATATAAATGCAGCTAGCGATGATGATACCGCTCCAACAATCTCTATGTCATTTACAACACCTTTTCCAAGGGTTTTCATAACCATATAACCTTGAGCAATAGCGCCAATGAATATGAATATAAAGAATAGAATAATTGAATGCTTAAAGCTCAAAATTCTTGAGCCAACTATTGGCGCAACAGAATTTGCTAAATCGTTTGCACCAATTGAAAATGCTGTAAGAGCAGATATAGCTAGACCTATTACTATTAGAGTCATCATTTGCTATACCAAACTATGTATAGGATAAAGATTAGAAAAAAACTCTATCTATATAAAATATACACATCAATATCTAGGTTATACAAATATAGTATAGATATTGTATATATCATATAAAGTAAAATACCTAGTAAATATATTAAAGGCTTAGGTGATATATTGCGTGTATATAGAAGAAAAATCCAGCGTATAGGCAGTTCAACATATATAGTCTCTTTACCTACATTATGGGCTAAGGAAATAGGTTTAGAACCTAAAATGGAAGCTGTATTAGAGGTGCTTCCTGATTTATCTATAAGACTATATGTGCCATCAAAACATATAACAGCTATTTCAAAAGAATACACAATTACTATTGATATAGGTTATAATGTTCATGATATTGTTAGAGAGATAATAGGTGGATATATAGCTGGTGCAAAGAATTTAAAAATTGTTCATAAAGGAATTAAAAGAGAGGTTATTGATGAAGCATTAGCTATTTCGAGAGAAAGGTTAATGGGTCTTGAAATTATTGATGAAGATTCATCATCAATTACATTACAAGTTGTTGTTGATCCAAATTTAAGCGATATTACCAGTGTTATGAAGAGAATGGTTAGAATAGCAACATCTATGCATGAAGATATAGCTTCATATATTAAGGATTCAGGTGATAGAGCTATTCTTGAAGCTATTATAGCAAGGGATAATCTTGTTGACAAACTTTACCTTCTTGCGTTAAGACAGCTCATAACAATACTTATGGATCCATATGAAATGAATAGAAAAGGATTAAGCTACATAGACTCTATATATATATCACTATTTATTAAAAGCATAGAAAGAGTTGCAGACCACGCCGTAAACATCTCATTGACATTACTAAGATTGACTAAAATACCAACCTATATACTAGAGGTTTATAAAGGTGCTATAGACGTATTTAGAAAGATAGCTGAAGCATTTATATCAATGGATAAAGAAAGCGCTATAAAAGTTATTAAAGAAGTGGAGAAGCTTAAAGCAATAGAAGAAAATATAAGAAAGATACATGGTGAAGATATGGCAAAACAACCAGCAGTTACAAGAGTTCTAGATGCTATATCAAGAATTCTTGCTAGAAGCATAGATATAGCTGAAGAGGTTATAGACATAGCTGCTGTTAGAACGATAATAACAGTACAACCAGTAAATACATAAAAACAATAACAATATTATGCTATTGCTATATGTATTTTAAAGGCATAATAACTATTAAGCTAAAACCAAATAGATATCACTACCTCAAAATTCTTTAAATAATAACACAATAATAAAGATATCGTTAAGCTCTAAATACTTAAATAATTAATAAGAACATCAATAACTTGTTCAACATCTATAACTGCACTCCAAGACCTTGAATGCGGATCATATTCTATTTTAGCTTCATCAGCATTTTGAACAATTCTTTTAGGTCTAGGCTTAGGAACAGCAAATATCGTTATATATGGCGGTATAGCCATATATTGAATACTAGCCAAAACATCGCTGCATCCATATGATTGCACCTTTTCTATAAATCTAAGGGTAAAAGACCCTTGATATTCAGATGGAGCACAAATATTAACTGCTGTAGTACCTTTATCGGTATTACCAACACATGAAACTATAAATGGATGGGAAATAGCTCTAGAACATATATCCACAGGATCACTGCATTGAAGAATCACAATAGAAACTGCTTCAGAAAGCCTATAGCTTTGAGCATAATTTGAAACTCTATAGCCAAGAATCATATTCTCAACATGTTTAGCTATGTGATACTCAATCCTTGCAACACTATACTCTCTGTCTAAAGATCTATTAACCTCTTGAGTTAAACCCTTTAAAGTAATTTCAGGGCGAGGCTCTAAAATATTTAAAAGAGCTAGATCAAGACCATCAAATTTTCTAGGAGATAAAACATACTCACTATCCACTCTATATTTATTTTCTAAAGCCATATCAAGACCCTTTTCCAAAAGTTCACCAAAATTTAAATCAACAAACATATTAAGAAGCTCTATAATAGGCTTAGACCTTAAAACAAAATTAAACTTCTGAATAAACATCAAATATTTATCAACCTTTTCAACATTCATAATATCTGTTTTTAATGGGCTTTGAAAAACAACTTGAACATCACCAGTAGGTGTCCAAGCAATAGAACGTGGATATGGAAGCTTCATAGCTATTTCCTCCCATATTCTAGGGTTTTTCGGAGGTTTGAGCTTAAGACCTTTTAAAAGTAGTAAAGTTAGACCTAAGCCTAATTTGCTTTGTAATATATCGACCCATATATAAATGCCATAACGATCTCTAAGAACATTAAACATAGAAGCAATCTTTTTATAGTCTATTTCAATAACTTTTGAGAGTCTTGTAGAAGTAACAGTATTTTCCATATAGATTTTTTCAAGTAGCTTAGCTCTCACGATAAAATCTTTACCCATAGCTATCAACGGTATAGATACTGTATATAGCTAAAACATTACCATATATTTCTTCTAGACTAAAGAACTATATATCTTTTACTATTCTAGTAGGGTTGGAGGGGCTACACTATATCTTCCTCAAATTAAAACACTTTTTCTATTTTTAAATGGTGTCAATATGAGATACTCCAAACTAGTTAGATATATGCCTGCCATAAAGATTGCAGCAACTGCTGTAGCCATTGCCACAGTTAAGTCTATAGCTCTTGCTGGCGGTGATCCTCTACCTCCCTCTCGAAGTGCTTTTTAGCCGAAGTGTTAGTCAAAGTGCTTTTTAAGTTTCCTTAGCTAGAGGGTTTTTAAATTTTCTTATTATCTATATCACTATAGTTTTTTTGTTAAAGTATATCATCCTTCTCAGCACTTCCTACTTTTGTAGGTGTATATCCTTGTCGAGTATGGAAAGTTACGAGATTTGTGCTAGGAGAGCTGTTAACAATATTATACCTGGTTTTGTCCAGCTTATAGAAATACTCTCTAGTAAAAGTTTTGTTCATCTTGTTAAGTGTAATGAGATTAGAGATGTTTTATCTAAGATATATTCTACAGAGGTTGTGGATATTATTGTTAGGGTTTTAGTAAGACGCATTGAGGAGGTTTGTGGAAAAGATTGTTAGCGATTATATAACATCATAAATATTAGTATCAATATGGATCCTAGGATACCACCTGCTAATGTTATAATACCTATAACTGAGAAGGCTATTAATATCCGTCTCCATAGTTTATTACTAGACTTTAGAATCTTTATATAGCTATAAAGATTGATCGAAGCTAGAAATATGTGTAAAAAACCTGTAGCAAGAGCTAAAATAGGTATAGATTTCAATATATCTTGTGGAATTTTTTCATTGACTACTAAAATCTCTTTCAATACTTCTTTAGAAACTCCCCAATATCTAAAGCCAAATAGCAAGAGAGTTATACCGCTTATGAATATTAGTGAAATCCCTGTCACTGCTATAATGTTGATTAATAGATATCTATATACCAAGTTATTTTATCACTGCCTATACTATATGGTTCAAGAATATCTTGGGTTTCAAAATTTATAAGATTTCATATTTCAGTATAATGCATCATTTATAAAGTTTTCTTATATAGAGGTGTTGAATTTTAATAGTATTAGAATAAGGGTTAAGATCTAGAATGGTCTTTAGATATCGAGTTAAATGCATGCTAAGGCTAGATACTGTATTCATTTATTTTATAGCAATATATGCCTTTAAAATATATATTTAGAAGATCCTCAACTTCATTTGGTGAGAGAGCTATTTTTGCAAGTTTAACAACATTCTCTATAGTGGGATTTTTCCTAACTTCTTTAATAATATATCTATATTCATGATGCTCATATAGTAGATATCTAAGTAGTTGTGATAAAAGTCTTCTACCATCTGAATTAAGGATTAGGTTTTTATCGAAATATAGTGGAATATTTTCTAAAAGCTTACGCATAAGAAACTTTACTTCTCTTCCAAAGTTCTCCACTTTTAATCTATGCCTCTATAAATCTCTCTATAGACTCTGTATATCTATTTTTACCTACATGGAGTAAAGGTTTATATAGCTTAGTATCTAATATCTCTATATCACCCTTTATATAAACAGTGTTAACATCTCCTAGGATAAGATCATGATCGCCAGCCTCTACAAAGCTTCTCAATCTACACTCCACTATAGCTATAGACTCTTCTATCACAGGAGCTGATATCGTTTTAGCTTTAATTTTTGTAAGCCCTACATATGCTATTTTATCCTTTACATCCCTACCAGATGTACTTCCAAGTGTATGAATTGCTTTAGCATATCTAGATTCTAATAAACATAAAGCAAACTCTTTATACATTGAAATCTTTTCATATGTATATCTATTTCTCGCAATAGCCACCACAGCTATTGGCGGCTCTCTAGATGCTGGTGTAACCCATGAAGCAGCCATAGCGCTGTAGTCGTCCCATGAACCACTAACAACTATTGCTACAGGTCTTGGATGCAATACATAATACCAGGACTTAAGATCAACATCTTTAAATACAGTCATATTTAATCACAATGAAATGTTTTTATATCTAAAGCTAAAAATATTTTTGGTTAACTATAAAATTTAGGTGGTATTTTGAAGATTAAGAACTTTAGTATAAGAAGTGGAAGAACTGTAAATTACTTTGGTATAGAATCTATAGCAAATATAGAGAGCATTATATCTAATATGAGAAGAGCATATATTGTTACAAGCCGTAGTGCTGCAAAGATTAGTGGTGCTTTAAATGATGTAAAGACTATATTAGATAAATATAAAGTTGCATATAAGGTATATGATAGGGTTTTACCCAATCCTACAAAAGAAATAGTTGAAGAAGTTTCAATGAATATATGGAGGTTTAAAGCAGATGGTGTTATAGCTATTGGGGGTGGCAGCGTCATTGATACAGCTAAAATCTCTAGTGTAATTGCGGAGTGTGGAGGTGTTGTAGAGGATTATATTGCAGATCCTCAGAGATTCTGCGGCTCTATACCAGTCATAGCTATTAACCTAACACATGGTACAGGATCTGAGGTCAATAGATATGCTGTTGTAACCATAGATCAGCCTAAAACAAAAATAGGTTTGGCTTCTGACTATATGTACCCTGTTATAAGCGTTGATGACCCAAGATATCTAGTGACATTGCCTGCTAGACAAACAGTATATACAGCACTTGATGCATTTTACCATGCAGTTGAATCTGCATGTAGCAGAAACTCCTCACCATATATAGTAACTATAGCTGAAGAAGCTGTTAGAATAATTGTGGAGTGGCTTCCCAAGGTAGTAAACAACTTAAGTGATTTAAATGGTAGGGCATGGTTGCTATATGCCTCTATGCTGGCAGGAATCGCTATAGATAATAGCAGAGCACATTTAATACATGCAATAGAAAATGTTATCAGTGGATTAAATACAGATCTAGCACATGGAGCAGGACTTGCAATGCTAGGTCCAGCAGCAATTCCATATCTATATGTTAATGAATATGAAAATCTTTATAGACTACTTAGACATTTAGAACCCTCTATTCAACCTACACCAAGTGATAACATAAAAGCAGGTGAAGCTGTAAAAAGATTTCAACAGTTAGTGGGATTCAATGAGAGACTAAGCAGCTATGGATTTACGATAAACGATGTTGATAGAATTATTGATACGATTGAAAAGGCTCTATCATATGCATTAAGACTTGCACCAATAGATATATCTAAAGAGATTATTAGAGATATATATTTAAAGGCATTATAATTTTTTGGTGCAAATTTAATGAAGGCTCTTTTTATAGGCAATATTACAATTGACAATATTGGTGATAGATATAGAGTTGGAGGCTCTGGATACTATGGCGGTAGAGCTTTAGCTGAGTATCTTGGTGTGGAGGTATATGTAGCTACACATATATCTAATGATTTTAGAGGGCTAATCAAAGGAGTTCTAGATATCTATGGTATAAAGGTTATTGAGCTTGGAGCTAATGCAACACCTATATTTATTATAAGTAATGGTAAGGCCATAGGTTTTAAAGGAACTAGCCCATTGATAAATATAGAAACAGTTAAGATATATACAAAGATATATGAATTCGATATATTGTATCTAACTCCAATAATGAATGAAATATCTGAACAACATATAGTCCATGCCAAAGAATTCAATACAAAAATCATAGCTCTTGATATCCAAGGATTTGTTAGAGAATTTTATGATAGTAATATAAGATGTTCATGGAGATGGAACTCAGAGGAGGTTCTATTAAATGTGGATCTAGTACATGGTAATATAAAAGAATTTTGTTTTTCAGACATAGAGAAAGAAATTATTAAACATGTTAAAGATCTTAGCTCAGTTGGTAAAACATCATTTCTAGTAAGTTTAGATTACAAGGGACTATATTTAATTCACAATAGCGAGGTTATATATATTCCACCGCTTTCTGTAAAAACTGTTGATGATGTTGGTGCAGGTGATATATTGCTTGCTGTTACAGGCTATTTTAGAGCTATGGATATGGACATATTAGAGTCTGTTGTTAGAGGGGTTATTGCAGCATCATTAAAAGTTGAGAATGCATATGGAGAATGGTTTAATAAAGAGCTTTTAGAGACATATAGCAAAGAGCTATTAGAGTCAATTAAAAGCGTTGGCATCTAAGATATTGATAGGGATAATAAAAGCAAGGGCGCTAAGTAACAAGAAAATTAAAAGTTTAACATCCTTAGCAATATCTTGCACCATTTCACTAATAATTATAAAATTATTGCACTGCCTTTTGTAACTGTTTTGGTTTTATATTGGTTTACAATTGTTTATATGGATCATCTTATTTTCCTGCTATGTAGAATATTTATAGGCTGTGGAGTATCCAGGAATAGGTGAAGACCTTGGGATGTGGGGTCTCTGGGTAACCTAAACGCCTCTAAGCCCTGTGAAGCCTTGAGTGGGATGCAGGGGAAATGAGGTGAGGCTATGAATCACATCAACTCATATAAACATACATAAGAGCCAAACCCCTTACTGTAAAAATATGGAAACTCTTTAAAATTTAGTTGTATGTCTAATTACCATTGTTTACGACGTCATACTATCTATTACTATAGTATGAATTTCTTCGTCTTAAAAACAATTAAAGCCATTAAGAATCTTGCAAAGGCTGCTACAAGGTACATGGTTTTAAGTCCTTCAATAATACCTATATTTTCTATTATTATAGAGGATATCAATCCTCCTATAAATGATCCTATAAATGAGGCCATACCTGTAAGAGTACCATATACACCCATATATGTAGCTCTATCATATCTATTAGCACACTCTACTATATATAATGCAAATACGATGTTGGCTATACCGCTTATCAAACCTGTATATACCCCCAATATATATAGATGTATCGCATTACTAGCAAATGCATATACTAATGGAACAGCAATCAATCCAAATCTATTTAGCAGTGCATATAATCTATATCTATATCTAGGTATATATCTACCAGCAATATACTGTCCTATGGTTATAGTTGTATTAGAAACTATTGAAAGGATAACCACTTGATAGGGAGCCATTTTAATTACTTTGACTTGAGAAATTGGAAAAAGAGGCCATGCTATAGATAATGCAAAGTTATAAAATGTATTTATCAATACAAATGTTTTAAATCTTGGGTTATTCATAGCCATTGAAATTCCTTTAAAATATATTATAAATGTCTCAATAAAGTTCTTTTTTAGGGACATGTTTTTTACATCGATTACAGTACTTGGTATGGATAATGTATAGGCTAGTGCAATAAATGCAGAGATCAGAGACAATAACGAAACTAAGCAGAACCCTATGTATTGAGGTGATAAGAATAGAATTGTTGTAGCAATGATGTTGCCAGCCAATGTAAATAATGTTGATAAACTACTATGTAATGAATATACATGTGACCTTCGAGTATAAGGTGCAATATCAATAATGATAGAGGTTAGTACAGGTATAGATGTTGAGGTTAATAAAGTGTTAATAGAAGACAAAGCTATTATTATATATGGTGTAAGATTGTTAAGAAAGATTAACACTGTAAGTGGAAAAGAAATTATAATTAAGGCTAGTACTCCTATAACCAATAAAATTTTTCTTCTTCCTATTAAATCACTTACTCTACCCCATATGGCTTGGCCTACACTATTAAATAAGTTGTTTAATGATTGAAATAAGCCTGATTCAAAGGCTCCTCCACCACTTAATATTAATAAATATGGTAATATAGGTGAGAGTGCACCGGTAGATAATGATAATATTGATATCCTAACATACAGCTTTTTTAAGGTCTCTATAACACTATTATTCTCATTCACAATATTGTTTGATATATTTTCACACCTTTAATGACAATTTATTGATTAAGGAGTGTATAGAATTAATGCAGATTTATAAGAATTATTTTTGTACTGGGTTGAATTGGTGTAGAATTTGGATAGATGTCCTCAATGTAACCTTAAAAATATAGATATATATAGATTTCAGTTACCATTTGAGTTACCAATACCTATAGCTATAGCAATGTCTAGAAGTATAAGAAGCGATTTAGAGAGATTGTTTAAAAATTACTCTGCTATAGAATTGCATATATGTAAAAATTGTGGATATACAGAAATAAGGTTTATTGCAAGAGAAGCCTCTTAAAAGAGTTTTTATTAAAGAATAAAAAGATTTATTAAACTACATAAATAAAGAAGCATATTTTAATGTAATAATCAATTTTTAATTTCTTATAAGAGATAAAAGTTTTGCTTACTATGTCTATGAATAAAAGAAACATAGTGTCGTTATTAGTTAAGATCTATGAATTAAAGCCATGTTACAATAATTCTAGTCTTTGTTGGGATATTCTCAACGCCTCTAGCTATATTAAGTCTCAAAAATGCATAATGCTTTCTTTGATTATCTATTTCTATAGTTATCATTCTATCACTATCTAATAGCCCTGTTGAAATATTGTTCCATATAACATCAAAGTTTTCTTCTATTAGAAGAGGTTGTGTTGTTGCATAGAGACTCCACTTAATTGATCCTTCACCAATATTTATCAATGTTATTGTAATGAAATCATAGTCTAGTATCTCTAGAGGTGGATCTAGCCAGATTCCTTTAGAACCGGGATCTAGATCCCATGCTAAAATCCATGATAATGAGGTTTTAGGAATGTCAATCAATTCAACTACCATTGAACCTGAGTAGCCTCTCCAATCTATTGCACCTATAGTTCCTTGAAGCGTTGGAAATACATGTGTTGTCTCCATAAAACCATATCTGCTTGGTCTATAGTATAGTGTAGGATAGATTGTATACGTTGTCATTATTCCCCATCTAGGTCTACAGAAATAGTCTATAACTATTATACCACCTCCAGCTTCAAGCCCTACAACAGTTAGATTTCCACCAAGTTCAGCTAATCCTAGCCTAAATGCACTATGGGGTTTAAACAACCAAATATTGTTTATATTTCCCATCCCTTTAGGACACTGCCATGCAATAAATCCATCCTCATTTACTTCATATACCCCTGAAAAATCACCATTTTGAGCAACTATGTAGTTGCCACCAAAGGAGTTAGTATGTACACCACTAGCAGTTGAGCCAAATATTCTCGAAATTTTTGCTGCTCTATATATCGGCAAACTCCACATAGTTGATCCATTAAATAGAACTTTTCTTATAAATCCACCATATCCTCCAGCACCATAATCTGTAACTATAAAACCTTTATTATCAAATGAAGGCTGTATATCATGGGGCCATTCAGCACCATCTATATTTAAACTCCATTTAATTTTATGTGAATCCCTATCTATAGCTATCCATCTACCAGCTCTATCAGCACACAGTATATCGCCAGGCTCTACTCCAATCTCTGGAATTCTTTCTATAGCTATGTGAGCACTATGAGGATTTGGAATCATATCGCCAGGAACCCTTATTTCTTCTTCAATAATCCTCTTAACAGGATTGTATATTATGATACTAAATCTATTGTGTGGATCAGCAAGAACTAGCTTTTCTTTTCCATCTCGAGGATCAATAATGTGTTCAGCGTAATGGGGTGTATAACCATTCTTATAGAAAAGTATTCTAAATTTTAAACCAGCAATACTTATTACATTTTCAAATCCCATTTTATACACCTTATAAAAATATATACTTGAATCGAGATATATCTATCTAAGAGATAAATGGTGTTAGATATGAGTGTAGAAGTACTTAGTGTAAGTGAATTAATAGTCAATGCTTTCTCAGATCCACAGACAGCTATTGTAATATTAATACAATTCATATTAGGTTTAGCACTAGGCTACATCTCTGTAAAAGCATTGAAATATATCTTAGCATTTATAGCAATATTAGTTTTAGGGACATTTTTATCTGTATGGAGATTAGGAAGCTCTATGACCGAGGTATTCAAAACTCTTAGCAGTGTTGCTGAGATTGCAAAGAACTTCGCTATAGTTCTAGGACTTATTACTGTAGGACCTATATCTATAGGCTTTATAATAGGTGCTGTAATAGCTTTAATTAAAAAATAATCTCATAGATTGATACACAACAATTTTTAACAATTATAATACAATCTATATTGTTAAATGTTTAAAGTAATAGTCACTTAATTAAATTGACATCATTTATAATAATGGGTTTTAAACCTACAATTTTATCATCAATTATTATTGGAGTATTTCTATAAATTTTATGATACATATCGCCACGTTCATCTATATATGTAATATGCACAATGCTATAACGTGGAATTTGCAGCTTTGAATATATACCATTACACATTTCAAATAATACTATACCTTTTTGTAATATTGTGAATTATAATACTGTATGTAATTCACTCTATTATATCTTTTGGATGATGACATAAACAGCCAATCTTTAAGCCAATTCTAATAAATACAAAGCATAATAAGTAGAATAAAAATTTTTAAAGATAATGTATGTAAAAGTAATATTGCATCTCTTAAACTTTGAAGCTAAAATAAGTTGGCAACGATATCTATTCTATAAAATAAGCATGAATCATACATCCTACAAAAATTTAAAGTTAGACTTTAATAGATGTTTTAAATAGAAAATCATTATATAAATTTAATGTCCTGTAGATATTTAGCCCTTAAATAAAAATTCCAAAGACTTCTATTCAAAAATAAAAACCAAAAATGTGAAACATTTCTAACTATATATCAATATAGTGAGAAATAGTTGAATTTTAAATTTGAGCCGCCGGCGGGATTTGAACCCGCGACCACCGGCTTACGAGGCCGGCGCTCTACCTGGCTGAGCTACGGCGGCTATATGTTTTATTGTTATAAGAAAACTTTTGTGTTTTGTGGCGGGCCCGCCGGGATTTGAACCCGGGACCTCCGCCCTCTTTGGTCTACGGGTTAAGAGCCCGCCGCTCTACCTGGCTGAGCTACGGGCCCACCATCATTTTCGATATTTGTTTTGTGTTTAAAAGGTTTTGTGAATTTATATTATTGTTGATAAAATGAGCTTATAAGTGCTTTACCCCGTTAGGTTTTGTCTAGAAAATTGTAGTTGGAGTTTAAAGTATTGGTGTATTTAATGGTGTTTAAAAGGAAAAATTCCTCTGTAAATATGAAGATACTAGAGCACGAGCTTGTACCTAAGCATGTTATAGTAGATATTGATGAGGGCATAAAAATTCTTAAGCAGTATGGTGTTAAACCAGAACAGCTTCCGTGGCTAAGAGCAAGCGATCCTATAGCTAGGGCTATTGGAGCTAAACCAGGTGATATAGTTAAGATAGTTAGAAAAAGTCCAACTGGAGGAGAGGTTGTAGTGTATAGATATGTTGTTCCAGGGTGATCAATATTGAGTAGTATTGCAATATCAGATAAGAGGTATGTACACTCTTCCCTAGGACCTATACCAACGCCACATTTCGAGTCAAAGATTCTTTCTTTAGATGACAGATGGAGTATAATTAAATTATTTATTAAAGAAAAGGGTATAACAAAACATCACATAGAATCATACAATAACTTTATTTCAAAGATTTTAGGTGATATAATATTAGAGGAACCAGTTATAGAGACGTCAATACCAGGGTTTAAGGTTGTTATAAAAGGTTATAGAGTTGGTGAGCCACAGGTAAGAGAAGTAGATGGAAGTATAAATAGATATATAACCCCTATGGAGTGTAGACATAGAGATTTAACATATGCGGTTCCAATATATATAACACTTCTACCATATGAAAATGATATTCCTGGAACATCTGTAGAGGTATATATTGGAGAAATACCACTTATGGTTAAATCTAACAAGGATCCACTTTCAAATATGAGTGAAGAAGAGCTTATAAAGATAGGGGAAGATCCTAGGGATCCAGGTGGATATTTTATAATAGATGGAACTGAAAGGATAATAGTAGCGCAAGAAGATTTAGCGCCAAATAGAGTTATTGTTGACTATGGACAAGAAGGGTTAAATGTGACTCATACAGCAAAGGTAGTATCATCAACGATAGGCTACAGAGTTCCAATAATGTTAGATAGGCATAAAGATGGTACGTTACATATATCATTTCCAGCAATACCTGGTAAAATACCTTTTATAATCCTTATGCGAGCGCTTGGACTTGAAAGAGATATTGATATAGCATTAGCAGTCTCTCCAGATCCTGAAATACAAAGAGAGCTTCTAGCCTCATTTATACAGTCTAGTGATATTGTTACAGTGGATGATGCTCTCGATTATATAGGTTCGAGAATCGCTATTGGTCAATCAAGAGAAAGTAGAATTGAAAGAGCAAAATTTGTTTTAGATAGATATCTTCTTCCACATATAGGTTCGAAACCTGAAGATAGAATCAGAAAAGCTTTATTTCTAGGGCAAATGGCCTGTAAACTTATTGAGTTTATACTTAGACGTAGACCTGTTGATGATAAGGATCACTATGCTAATAAAAGAATTAAATTAGCAGGTGATATGCTAGCTTTGCTCTTTAGAGTTACATTTAAAACATTTATAAGAGACTTAAGATATCAGTTGGAACGTGCTAAACTTAGGGAAAGAAGATTTAACATAGCACTATATGTTAGAAGTGATGTAATAACAGAGAGGATAAAACATGCTATGGCGACAGGGACGTGGATAGGAGGAAGAACAGGGGTTTCACAGATACTTGATCGCACAAATTGGCTTTCATCAATAAGCCATATGAGAAGAGTTATTTCACCACTAAGTAGGAGCCAACCACATTTTGAAGCAAGAGATTTACATGGAACACAATTTGGTAGACTTTGTCCATTTGAAACACCTGAAGGGCCAAACTGTGGACTTGTAAAGAATCTTGCCCTCATGTCAACAATATCTGTAGGTGTAGATGAGAAGGAGATAGAAGTGTTACTCTATAGTATGGGTGTAGTTAAAATACTAGATATGTTTAACAAGCTTAGAGAGGGAGAACTAGATTATGAATCTATTAAGAATTGGGGGAAGATATACCTAAATGGTACTTTAATAGGATATCATCCAAATGCAGAAAAGTTGGTGCATGACTTAAGAAATATGAGAAGAAATGGTAAAATACATTACGAAGTCAATGTGGCTTACTACAAAACACAATATATTAACGAAGTTTACATTAACTGTGATCAAGGAAGGGTACTACGCCCTCTACTTATATGTGAAAATGGTAGGCTAAAGATTTCTAAAGAGCATATAGCTAGACTTAGAGAAGGAGCTATGACTTTCGAAGATCTTCTTAAATTAGGTGTTGTAGAGCTTCTAGATGCAGAAGAAGAAGAAAATGCATTGATAGCAGTGCATCCTGAGGAAGCAACTAGTGAAACAACACATGTAGAGATATGGCCTCCAACAATAATGGGTGTAGCAGCTTCAACAATACCATATGCTGAACATAATCAATCTCCAAGAAATGCATATCAATCAGCTATGGCTAAACAAGCGTTAGGTTTTTACATGGCCAATCTCTTATTGAGGGTTGATACAAGGGCACATTTACTACACTATCCACAGATACCTTTAGTTCAAACTAGAGCTCTATCAGTAATAGGCTATAATGATAGGCCTTCTGGTCAGAATATGGTTTTAGCAGTAATGAGTTATACAGGGTACAATATGGAGGATGCATTAATAATGAATAGATCATCTGTTGATAGAGGCTTGGCCAGATCTAATTTCTTTAGACTTTATTCAACAGAGGAATTAAAGTATGCTGGTGGCCAAGAAGATAGGATAGAAATTCCAGACTCTAAAACACTTGGATATAGAGGAAAAGAAGCATATATGAAACTAGATGAGGATGGTATTGTAAAAGCAGAAATAATTGTTAAAGGTGGTGAGGTATTGATAGGTAAAACCAGTCCACCTAGATTTGTCGAAGAATACAAAGGTTATGGTATATTAGCACAGAGAAGAAAGGACTCTTCAATAACAGTTAGACATGGTGAAATAGGCTGGGTAGATTCAATATTTATTACAACAACTGTTGAGGGGCATAGACTTATAAAGGTTAGGGTTAGAGATTTGAGGATACCAGAAATAGGAGATAAATTTGCTTCGCGACATGGTCAAAAAGGTGTCATAGGAGCATTGATACCTCAGTATGATATGCCCTATACATGTGATGGTATAACACCTGATGCTATAATAAATCCACATGCACTTCCTTCTAGAATGACTTTAGGACAGTTGATGGAGAGTATAGCTGGAAAGGTTGCAGCATTACGTGGTAAATTAGTTGATGGAACACCATTTTTCGAGGAAGATATAAACGAATTGAAAAAACAACTTATATTATTTGGATATCCTATGGATGGTACAGAGCCTGTCTATGATGGTAGAACAGGAGAACTTGTAGGACAACCAATATTTATAGGAATAGTATACTATCAGAAATTACATCATATGGTTGCAGATAAGATTCATGCAAGGTCAAAAGGACCTGTACAACTACTTACCAGACAACCTACAGAAGGTAGAGCAAGAGAAGGAGGGTTAAGGTTCGGTGAAATGGAAAGAGATGCAATAATAGGGCACGGAGCCTCGGCTTTACTTAAAGAGAGAATGTTTGAAAGCTCTGATAAAGCAATTATACATGTATGTGAATTGTGTGGATTTATAGGATGGTATAATAAAAAGAAAGAATTGTATGAATGTCCAATACATGGTGATAAAAGTAATTTACATCCCATTGCAGTACCTTATGCCTTTAAATTACTAATTCAAGAGTTAATGAGTATGGGTATAAAGCCTAGATTAATTTTATCTGATAAATATAGGTATTTTATTGGATAGAGGGATTAATATGAGTACAGAAGAGAAAATTGTTTCAGCAATAAAGTTTGGCATTCTTTCGCCAGATGAAATAAGAAAAATCTCAGTAGTCCAAATAACATCGCCAGAGACCTACGACGAGGATGGTACCCCAATAAGCGGCTCTGTTATGGATCCAAAGCTTGGTGCTATTGAACCTGGACAGACATGCCCTATATGTGGTAATACAATAAGAGCATGCCCTGGTCATTTCGGACATATAGAACTAGCATTACCTATAATAAACGTTCTGTTTGTTAGAAATATATATGAATTATTAAGAGCAACATGCCATAAATGTGGACGTGTTAAGATACCTCCTCAAGATGTAGAAAGATATGTAAAATATTTAAGAAAGCTTAAAGAAAGATATCCCTACCTTGCAAGAAGGTTTTCAGAATATGTCAAAAGACAGGCAATAAAAGCTTTAAAATGTCCTCATTGTGGCGCTGAACAGCCAAGAATAAAACTAGAAAAGCCAACAACATTTGTTGAATATTATGAAGAAAGAAAAGCAATGATACGATTAAATCCATTAATTATAAGAAGTCGTTTAGAGAGAATACCTAACGAGGATTTAGAGATTTTAGGTTATGATCCAAGAGACTCTAGACCAGAATGGATGATTCTTACAGTTCTTCCTGTTCCACCAACATCTATAAGACCTTCTATTCTAATTGAAACTGGTATAAGATCTGAAGATGATTTGACTCATAAACTTGTTGATATAATTAGAACTAATGAGAGATTACGAGAACATATAGCTAGTGGAGCGCCACAGATAATAATTGATGATCTTTGGGAGCTTCTACAATATCACGTAACTACATATCTAGATAATGAGGTCCCAGGACTTCCACCAGCGAAACATAGATCAGGAAGACCATTAAAAACATTAGTACAAAGACTAAAGGGTAAAGAAGGTAGGTTTAGAGGTAATCTCTCTGGAAAGAGAGTAGATTATTCAGCTAGAACAGTAATAAGCCCTGATCCTTATCTTAGTATAAATGAGGTTGGAATACCTATAGATGTAGCTAAGATTTTAACAGTTCCTGAAAGAGTTACCGAGATAAACATAGATGAGCTTAGAAGGCATATACTTAATGGGCCTGAAAAATGGCCAGGTGCAAATTATATTGTTACGCCAGATGGTAGAAGAATAGACCTTAGATATGTCAAGGATAGAAAAAGCATTGCTGAATCACTAGCTCCTGGATATGTAGTTGAGAGACATTTAAAAGATGGTGATATAGTACTGTTTAATAGACAGCCATCACTTCATAGAATGTCGATGATGGGTCATATAGTTAAAGTTCTTCCTGGTAGGACATTTAGACTTCATCTCGCGGTTTGTCCTCCATATAATGCTGATTTTGATGGAGATGAAATGAATTTGCATGTACCACAGACAGAAGAGGCAAGAGCTGAAGCTAGACATCTTTTAAGGGTTCAATACCACATACTTACACCAAGATATGGTGGTATGATAATAGGGGGTATACAGGACTATATTAGTGGCGCATATATGCTTACTATAAAGTCAACGCTTCTTACAAGAGAGGAATTAATGGAACTTCTAGCAAGTAGTGGTGTAGTTAAAGAACCTCCAGAGCCTGCAATAATATCACCTAAAAGATTATGGACAGGTAAACAAATTATAAGTATGTTTTTGCCAGAGAGCTTTGATTACCAAGGTAGAGCAAATATATCTTCTGGAACACTGAAATGTGAAGATATAGAATGCTTCTGGGACTCATTTGTTGTTGTAAGAAGAGGTAAGCTACTTCTTGGAGTATTTGATAAAAAGATTGCTGGAGCAGAACAGCAGGAGAGTCTACTTTACTGGTTAGCTAAAGAATATGGTGTTGAATTTGTATCTAGGTTTATGGATCATGTATTTAGGATTTTTATAAAGATTCTAGAAAAGAAAGGGTTTACTCTTAGACTAGACGATGTAGCAATAGATGAGAAAATCAAGGCTAATATACATGGGCTTCTAAATGAGGCATTTATGAGAGTTCAAGAATATGTTAAACAATATGTTGAGGGATCTTTAGAGGTAGTTCCAGGAAGATCTCTTGAAGAAAGTCTTGAAATAAGAATCTTAGAGGTGTTAGCGGAAGCTAGAGATAGAGCTGGTGAAGAAGCGGTAAGCAATTTAGATCCATTTAACCATGCTTTTATAATGGCACGCACAGGAGCTAGAGGAAATATACTAAACCTTACGCAAATGGCGGCGACACTTGGACAAATGACTGTGCGAGGTGAAAGAATATGGCGTGGCTATATGGGTAGAGCTCTACCTCATTTCAGAGAGAATGATCTAGGGCCAATAGCTAGGGGATTTGTTGTAAATAGCTTCTTTAATGGACTATCAGTCACAGAGATGTTTATGCATGCAGCAGGTGGTAGAGAGGGACTTGTAGATACAGCTGTTAGAACATCACAAAGTGGTTATATGCAGCGTAGGCTTATAAATGCTTTGCAAGATCTTTATGTTGAATACGATTATACAGTTAGAGACTCTACGGGCTCAATAATACAGTTTATTTATGGTGAAGATAGGGCAGATCCCTCTAAAACACCACATACATCTATAATTGATATTGATAGAGTTATGAATAAGGTGATGGGATGGAGAAGATAGATAAAGTTGAATATAAAATTGATGAACTTATAAAGTCAGAACTTTCGGGAATAACCCCAAATAAGGTTATTGAAGATATTAAAACAGCTTTTAAGAAGTATGGTGTAGTAGATTATGAGAAGGCTAGAGAGATATTAAAGACTATAAAAGAAGAAATAGAAAACAATGTTATAGATCCTGGTGAAGCTGTAGGAATAGTAGCGGCACAGAGTATTGGAGAACCCAGTACACAAATGACATTGAGAACCTTTCACTATGCAGGTGTAAGAGAACTTAATGTAACTCTAGGTTTACCAAGACTCATAGAACTTGTAGATGCTAAAAAAACTCCCTCTACACCACTAACATATATATATCTAATGCCTGAATATAACAATAGAGAAAAAGCTATTGAAATTGCTAGAAAAATAGAACTTACAAGAGTAATTAATGTCGTCTCAAAAATAGATGTGGATCTATTCAATAACATTATAGCATTAACCTTAGATCCCATAATGCTTGAGGATAAAGGTGTCACTATAGAAGATGTGGTTAAGTCTTTACAGAAACATTTAAAAAAGATAAACATTAATATAAGTAGTGAGAATCCAAATGAAATCATAATACAGTTTGAAGAACCTTTAGATCCTATTAAGATTGAACATCTTAGGGATAAAATCCTTGGAATTAAGATTAAAGGTATTAAAGGCATCAACAAAGTTGTTATTCAGAGAAGAGGAGAAGAATATATGCTTGTATGTGAGGGAAGTAATCTGAGGGAATTGATAAATATTGAAGGAGTGGATTATAGACGGATAAGAACAAATAATATTAAGGAAATCGAAGAAGTACTAGGAATAGAAGCAGCAAGAACTTTACTAGTAGAGGAAATGCTAAATGTTTTAGAAGAACAAGGACTAGATGTTAATATAAGACATGTAATGTTAGTGGCTGATGTAATGACAAGGACAGGCACAGTGAAATCTATAGGAAGACATGGCGTTGCAGGGTCAAAGGATAGTGTTTTAGCTAAAGCTGCTTTTGAGGTTACAGTAAAGCAACTTGTTGATGCAGCTATACATGGCGATACAGATCTATTAAGAGGAGTTGCAGAAAATGTTATAGTTGGAAGCTATATACCAGTTGGCACAGCTAAGGTTAAACTTGTTTACCATCCATATATAAGTCGATGAAATATGTAAAGGTGGTGTAATATATCTGTACAATCTCTAGATACATTATTGAAATATGTAGCAAGATCAGGAAAAATAATAATTGGATCGAATTCAACGTTGAAAAAAGCTAAGTTAGGGCAATTAAAATTTATAGTAATAGCATCAAATGCTCCAGAGAATCTTAAAAATGATGCAACATATTATGCAAAACTCTCTAATATACCAATTATAGAGTTTTCAGGGACAAATAAAGACCTAGGAACGTTGCTTGGAAAGCCCTTTCCAGCAACCTTAGTAGGTATTATAGATACAGGTCAAGTACCTGTTGATCTGTTAACCAAATATGCTAGAACCTACTAGGGTGTAGTTAAATGGCTTCAAGAGCAATTGAGATAAAGCCTCAATTGAATGTAAAACTAACCATGGAAGAAATGAGGTATATAACACTATTTCAAGATATCACAGGGGTTACACCTAAGGATTGTGTAATAATGGATGAACTTGGTTTAGTGGTGTTTATAGTTGATAGTGATAAACTAGGTCAAGCAATAGGTAGGAAAGGAACTAATACAAGGTATTTAAACAAACTAATAAATAGAGAAATTGAAATTGTTGGATGGGCTGACAATCTCGAGAGTTTTGTTAAAAGCATCTTCATGCCAGCAAGAGTTTATAGAGTACAGCTTGTTGAGAGTAGTTCAAGGAAAACTGTATATGTTCATGTAGATTCAAAAGATAAGGGCATTGCTATAGGAAAGAATGGACGTAATGTTGCAAAGGCGAAAATGCTTTTAAAAAGATATTATCTCATAGATAACGTAGTTATAGTATAAAATTTAAATTAAAGCTTAAAAATATAGATAGTTTTAGTAAATAGTAAAATGAAAAATAGTGGTATAACCATTAAAAGGTAGGATGGTAATGCCAGGCAAAAAAGCGCCTTTAGGATTATTTGCAGCTCGTAAATTAATAGTTAAAAGATTAAAGTTTAGATGGAGTCAAAGAGATTTTAGGATAAGACAACTCAAGTTAAAAGAGAAGTATAACCCCTTAGAAGGAGCGCCAATGGCTAGGGGAATAGTATTGGAAAAAGTAGGTGTTGAGGCAAGACAGCCAAATGCTGGTGTAAGAAAATGTGTAAGGGTACAATTAGTTAAAAATGGTAAGGTTATAACAGCCTTTGTGCCTTATGATGGTGGGTTAAACTTTATAGATGAGCACGATGAGGTTCTTGTAGTTGGTATAGGTGGAAGTAGAGGTAAGTCTATGGGCGATATACCAGGTGTTAAGTTTAAGGTTATAGCTGTAAATGGTGTAGCTTTAACAGAGCTTCTTAAAGGTAAGAAGCAAAAACCATTAAGGTAGAGAGTGTATGGATGTATCTCAAGAGAATATATCATTATCTGAAATTATGGTTGATTTAGATGAATTAAAGCTTTTTGGTAAATGGAGCTATAAAGATATAGTTATTCTTGATCCAAGTCTTAAGAAATATATCTCATTGAAACCTGTTATAATACCGCATACAGCAGGTAGACATGCACATAGAAGATTTGGAAAAGCAGAAGCTCCAATTGTCGAAAGACTAATTAATAGGATGATGAGAAAAGCAAAGAATTTAGGTAAAAAACACTTAGCATATAATATCGTTAAAATAGCTTTTGATTTAATATATATTAAAACAAAGGAGAATCCCTTACAAGTATTTGTAAGGGCAATAGAGAATGCTGCCCCTAGAGAGGAGACAACTAGGATTATGTATGGTGGTATAGTATATCATGTAGCTGTAGATATTTCACCGATGAGAAGGGTTGATCTTGCAATAAGACATATATCAGAAGGTTCATATCAATGTTCATTTAGATCTGTAAAGCCTATAGAAGAATGTTTAGCTGATGAAATAATAGCAGCGGCTGCATATGATAGTAGAAGCTATGCTATTCAAAGGAAAGAAGAAATTGAGCGTATAGCATTAAGTTCAAGGTAAGCGTTTTATAAAGAGGCTATATATTTTTATTTATGTAGGGATTAAATCGCATGTATTTTGGAGACAACGCAAGAAGTAACAATACACTTATAAATCTAAACTAATATTTTGTTTAGATGTGTCTAACTGCTGCATAGTAGGGAACAATCATGAGTGCAAAACCGCATTTAAATATTGTAATAATAGGTCATGTAGATCATGGAAAAAGCACCTTAGTGGGTAGGTTATTAGTAGAGATAGGTGCAATTGATGAAAAGACATGGAAAGAAACTGTAGAAGCTGCTATAAAAGCTGGTAAAGAGAGTGAGAAATATGCTTGGCTACTAGACAGATTAAAGGAGGAACGAGAAAGAGGACTAACTATATCTTTAGCTTATAGAAAATTTGAGACTGATAACTATTATTACACAATAATTGATGCTCCTGGACATAGAGACTTTGTAAAGAATATGATAACAGGTGCTAGTCAAGCAGATGTAGCATTGCTTGTTGTATCAGCAAAGAAAGGTGATTTTGAAGCTGGAATGAGTCCAGAAGGGCAAACAAGGGAACACATACTGTTAGCTAGAACTATGGGAATAGATCAATTAATAATTGCTATTACTAAGATGGATACAACAGAACCTCCATATTCTGAAAAGAGATTTATTGAAGTTTTAGAGACTTTAATAAAGTTCTTAAGGATCTCTGGATATAAATTAGATACAATAACAGTTTTACCAGTGTCTGGATGGGTTGGAGATAATGTTATTAAATATAGTGAAAACATGTCATGGTGGAATAACCAAAAGATTGAAGAAATAAGAAAGAAGTATGGTGTAAATGGTGCAAGAACCCTTTTAGAAGCTTTAAACAATGTTAAAGTTCCACCAAAACCTATAGATAAACCTCTAAGAATTCCTATATCAGAGGTATTTGTTATCTCTGGTGTAGGTACAGTACCTGTTGGTAGGGTTGAGACAGGTAAACTAAAAGTAGGTGATACAGTAGTATTTATGCCGCCTAATGTGTCAGGCGAGGTTAGGAGTATAGAGATGCATCATCAAAGATTGGAAGAGGCTATACCTGGTGACAACATAGGTTTCAATGTTAGAGGCATTTCAAAAGAGCAAGTACGTAGAGGCGACGTTGCAGGGCATCTAACAAATCCACCAACTGTTATAGACGAGTTTACAGCTAGAGTTATGGTTGTATGGCATCCAACAGCTATAGCACCTGGCTATACACCTGTTATCCATGCACATACAGCTAGTATTCCATGTAGAATAGTTGAAATAATTGCAAGGATAGATCCTAGAACAGGCCAAATAGCTGAGAAAAACCCGCCATTCCTAAAACAAGGAGATATAGCAATAGTCAGGTTTAAGCCTTTAAAACCCATGGTTGCTGAAAAATATAGTGATTTCCCACCACTTGGAAGATTTGCAATGAGAGATATGGGTAAAACTGTGGGAATAGGCATTATAATGGATCTTAAACCAGCAAAGGTTGGAGGAAAGTAGGATAGCTAAATATAGTAATTGAAAAACCTTTACTTATAGAATAATAATTTTTATAGTTGAAAAATACTGGATGTGAATAAATCATGTCAGCAACAGTAAGAATAAGGCTCTGGAGTACAGATATCAACAATTTAAACTACGTAGTATCTCAGATAGTAGATATAGCTAAGAAAGCAGGTGTAAAGATAAAAGGACCCGTGCCACTACCTGTTAAAAGACTCTTAGTACCTCTCCCAAGACTCCCCCATGGAGAAGGATCAAAAGTATGGGACAAATGGGAAATGAGGATACATAAAAGAATCATCGATATAGAAGCAAACGAACATGTAATTAGACAAATAATGAGGGTAAGAGTACCAGAGAATGTATACATAGAAATTGAAATCAAAAGAAAATAAAGTTTTTTAAATTGCCAAACTTATAGTTTTCTGTAAAATACTTTTTAAAGTGCCGGGGTGCCCGAGTGGTCTAAGGGGCCGGCCTGGAGAGCCGGTGGGGAACATCCCCACGCGGGTTCAAATCCCGCCCCCGGCGCCTTTGTGAACTGTTTCTTAACTTTATTAAGATTTGCAGGGATTGATACCAGGAGATGTTATGGCAATAAAAATCTATTTAAGAAACATATCCTTGAAATACTTAAGATGCAGGTTTTAGTTGTTCCTAAACATCCTAAAATAGATGTTATTCCAAAGAATGATGTAGAGAAAGGAAAGTAAGGCAATTACAACTGAAAGCTTCCCTTGAAAGACAGGGATGTAGAGAAGAGAAAACTTATAAGTTTTCCTTGTTTTAATTGTTCTTGGTGATGAGACTATATAGCTATGGTTACCTCTAAGCTGTATGGAATGGGGATGAACCACATAGATTTAGTTAAGATGGAGGGCCTCTAATTATTTGGCCCTACAGATGATAGATGTAGCCCCGAATGGATGTGGGGAACCTATGAATACTCTAAAGGGAACCCTTGCCCTTTATGGTGGGGAGGAGGTCAGTAGAATTATGTATGATGATAACATGTTTTAAGTTTAAGATCTTTTGTAGAGCTTTTTAAATCTATAAAGTAGGTAGCTATTTTAGTTATACTGTTTTTAGAATGCATTTGTCTTCTTCGGATTTTTTAAAATCAATTATAGTGCCATCTCTAATTGTATATATTGTTTGGGTACAGTTCGCTACTTCAGGGTCGTGGGTAACTATAACAATTGTATGTCCATTTTTATTTAACTCAGTAAAAGTGTTTATAACAATTTTTGCACTTACTCTATCTAGGTTGCCTGTAGGCTCATCAGCTAATATAATATCAGGTGAACCTACTATTGCTCTTGCAATTGCAACTCTTTGTTGTTGACCGCCAGAAAGTTGTAGTGGTTTCTTTGAAAGCCAATTCATTTCACCACCAACTTTTAAAAGAGCTTCTTTAACCAATTCAATTCTTTTGCTCTTCGGTATTCCCCTAGCTATTAAAGGAATTTCAATATTTTCTAATACAGTAAGTCTATTTATTAAATTGAAATGTTGAAAAACAAATCCAAGCTTCACATTTCTAATCCATGCTAATTGCCTATCACTAAGCTTCGAAACATTAATACCATCAATATATATATCTCCAGAAGTAGGTCTATCAAGAAGTCCAATAATATTTAAGAGAGTAGTCTTGCCCGAGCCAGAAGGTCCCATAATAGCTATAAAGTCACCTTTATAGATTGACATATCAATTCTTCGTAGACCGTAAGTTACAACATCTCCCACTCTATATATTTTTGAGATGTTTTCAATTCTAACAATTTCTTTCCTCAATATTATAGCCACCTTTACTGTTTAGATCATATAACACTACACCAATAATAAAAATATATAAAACTGTTTAAGAATTTAAACATAATTGATAAAAATGGCTATAAAAATACATAACGAACTTGATATTTCAAAAGAAATAATAAATCTTAAAGGTCTATTTAAATATTTGGTACTATATTCAATTTCAATACTAGGTAAAGCCCATGGATATGAAATAAAGAAAGAGCTATCTAAATTATTTAATTTAAACTATATACCAAGCAATGGAATTCTATATCCAACATTACATGAACTTGAAAAAGAAGGTCTTCTCAAATCACATACTAATGGAAGGAAAAAAATATATGAATTAACGGAAAAAGGCCTCATGGTTTTTCATGAAAATGAATACAATATTAGAAGAACTATAGAGAAGATTAACATATTAATAGATGTATTTAATGAAATAGGAATCTACAGACTTATTAGTGTTATAAAGGATCTATGGATAAAAGACATAGATGTACCACACTCAATCATACATCAAATCAAAGTTAAAGTCGATGAAATTATAGATTTATTACAGAAAATAGAAAGATCCTAACCTTTGTCTAGTCTTCTTATGGGTGGTGGTATAAGGCCTCCACGCTCTACAAATTTTCTAGAATTGAATTTGGCTACATCCATAACAATCGTTGAACCTAATAGACCACCAAAATCAACTTTGTCGCCAGCTTTTGCTCCAGGAACAGGAATTATTCTAACACCAAGTGTTTTGTCAAGCGCAATTGCAGCAGCCATAACATCTAAAATCATTGCAGCTATTGTTTCCATAGGCGTATCTCCAGGAATGGCAACCATATCTATGCCTGTATTACATACCGTCATCATAGCCTCTAAACGATCTATAGTTATAGCTCCAACTTCAGCAGCTTTCGTCATATCCCAATCTTCACTAACAGGTATAAACGCGCCACTCAGACCACCTATGCTTGATGTCGCCATAGCTCCGCCTTTTTTAACAGCATCAACAAGAAGATACAATGCAGCAATACTACCAGGTGAACCTGCATATTCAAGTCCCATAACCTCTAGAATTCTAGCAACGCTATCACCTATTTTTGGTGAAGGTGCAAGAGAAAGATCGACAATACCAAATGATACTCCGGCCTCCTTTGCAACTTCTCTTCCAACCAACTCACCTAATCTAGTTATTTTAAAAGCTGTTCTCTTTATTGTGTCATGCAATGTCCTCATATCTACCTTTTCACCAAGCCTATTTATTGCAGCCTCTATAACACCAGGTCCACTTACAGCAACATTTACTACAGCCTCTGGCTCGCCAAGACCATGATAAGCACCTGGCATAAATGGATTGTCTTCGGGAGCATTCGCCATAACTGTAAACCTTGTGCATCCAAGTCCCTTTGGTGTACTATTTGCAATTTCGAGAATTTTTCTACTCACATCTATCACACCATCGACATTAATGCCTGTAGATGTGGAAGCGGCATTTACCATACCAGCAAGTGTTTGTGTAACAGATAGTGCTTTAGGTAAAGTTTCTATAACTACTTTATCGCCTTGGGTAAACCCCTTATGTATAAACGCAGCATATCCGCCAACATAATCAATATGATTCACTATAGCTATTCTATCTAAAGCTTTTGCAATGTCTATAGCAATGCGACAAGCTTCTTCAAATCCCTTTCTAATTAATGGTTCTACTATAATCGATATAGGTGTCACAGCAATTCTCTTAGTAACAATCCTTACACCATATTTCTTAGAAACATTATCAACAGCCTTAACAAGCTTCTTTGAATATAAACTAAGCTTTTCCTCTATACATAAAATTGTTTCATCTTCATTGCTTGAGATACAATCCTGTAGATTTAAACCTAATGTTACAGACCTTATATCAAGATCTTGGAATAGCAACATTTCAACAACTTCGCTTATTTCCTCAGGGCTAAAAATCCTAGGCAAAAGCTACACCCTTTGCATAGCCTTAAAAACATCTATATGATTAACACTAACTTCAACACCCAGTTCCCTACCCTTCATAGAAAGCTCTTCTCTAAGCTTTGGCAAATCAATATTACCTGTCGAAAGATCTGCAACCATAATCATACTAAATATACCTCGTACCACAGTCTGAGCTATATCAACAATATTTACATTATGTTTAGCAAGAACAGCTGTAATTCCAGCGACAATGCCAGGTCTATCAGCACCAATAATGCTTATTACAACAAGTTCCTCATTTCTATTCTTGTCCAACAATATACACCTTACATCTATTTATTACTAACAGATACTATAATTTAAGATTTAATTTTTGAATTATATATTTTATAGATACGTAATATAAATTAGAAAACAATTGAAAAATTATAATTAAAAATAAACAAATATCAAACTAAAACAAAATAACTTAAAGAAGTCACAATGTGATCTATGTTCATAGAATTTTAGAAGAAAAGAATAAATAGTAGAATTTTAAGATAAAGTATAAAGTCAATGATAATGATATAGTTGAATCTATAGAGAGTAATAGAATTGAAGATTTAAATATGATTAAAGCTTATAAAGAAACTAGGTCTACAGACATATAAACCAACACTAAATAGAGATTATTAAGTGATAAAGATGAATTTAGCGAAAATTACAGCACTATCAATATTATTTACAGTTATTCTTTCAATTCATGGAATTTATACTCTATTACAATGCATAGCATCTCAAAACCAGCTTGAATTGATATCATATAGCTATAAATCATCAGCAGGTACAAGTAGTATTTATCCAGGTAGTAGGAATGTTGAATTAAATGTAATTGTTCAAAGCTTAATAGAAGAAGATATTATTGTATCTGCAGCATGTTTACAGCTTCCAGAAGGTTTTACTATATCTAGGGGCTCTACTCAATGTTCACCACCATATACACCAAACGGCACAACATATGTTATCATAAAACAAGGTGATGTAATTACCTTTAAATATAGATTTGATGTTGAATCTACGATATCTCCAGGTAGATATTATGCTAGTATAATAGTGTATTATAGTGAGGGTGGTATTGAACAGCGCCAAACTATAGAAGGAATTGAAATATATGTTAGTCAATATCCAGAGCTATATATAGATGTCATTGACTGGTATTGGAGTCCTGATGCTTATCCTGGTTCACAAAATATATATCTCTATATTGTTTTAAAGAATGTTGGAGATTCTGCAATAATACAAGCAGAAGGTGTTGCTAAATTTCAATCTGATATATTTACACCTAGTAATATAAGATTTAGAATTCCTAGCTTAGAGAAATATGCTACTACCTCAATATCTCTTGGACCACTATCTATTAGTCCCAATGCTATTCCAGACATATTATATAGAGTGGAATTAGTAATTAACGCCACAATGAGAACTGATGATAATGTTATATACACTGGCAAGGTAACGAAACCTTTCAGTATTACCTTATCATCAGCACCCTTAATTAATTTAGCAGTTCTTGATTATGGATTTGAAAGCACAAGAATAGTTGAAAATGCTATTCAAACTCAATTCTATGCTACAATAATTAATAAAGATTTTAAAACAGTAAGAAGTATAACTGCTTACTTTACAATATTATCACCAGAAAGTAGTTTTATAAATAAAACAAAAAATGCTGTTAATATATATAGACAAGTATTGAATTATGGTGACATAGCAACATTACATTCTCCACCAATGATTATAGGTACAACGGATAGAGTCAATATCGAATTAAAGCTTATTATCTTTGGTGAGGATAATGGTGCAGAATTCTGGAGTGAGAATACATACTACTTTACAGTTGCTGTAAATAAGCCATATATAAATCTTGTCATAACAGATATATATTGGCTTGATGGGGAGATATATCCAGGTTCTGAAAATGCGAGACTTGCAATTATTCTTGAAAATTATGATGTAGTTAATGTAGTAGATGTTATAGCATTAATTGAATTGCCTTCTAATTTCTATCCAAATATAATTAGATTAACTGGTATTGATATACCAAGAGGAAGTAGAAGCACATTAGTTTTTTCAGGTATATCGATAAGTAATAGAATAAAGCCAGGTGTATACGAGGCTATTTTAAATATTAGTGGTATAGCAATAGAGAGCACTGGTACATTCTATAGATTTCAAAACAACTACATATTTACAATAACAATATCTGCACCTCCAAATCAAAGCATATTAAATGTAATAGAATATGGATGGGTATCGAAGAAAGCCTATATAAACTCAATAAACTCACGATTTTATGTATACTTCATGGTATCTGAACCAGGGATTAGAATACAGAATCCTATATTTATGATACATCTTCCAAAACAGATGATATTCCAATCAATTAACAGAAGCATTTCAATACCTATAAATGGAGCTTTTGGATATGGTCAAGCCATATATCTTGAAGTACCAAACATAGATATCGTAACACCTGATGAAGGTGTATACCCAGTAATAATAAAATTAAGAGCCTTAGTAATAGGTGTAGAAGAGTTTTGGCATGAGGAGACATATACTATCTTACTACCTATATACAGTCCTAGGTTAAATGTAACGTTAATTGATAGTGGATGGTGGAACAAAATATCTTCACCTATGACAAGTAGGGCGGCTATATATTTAACATTTCAATCTCTTAACATAGACACATTGAACTCTTTAATAATCCAGGTAGAACTTGATGGAGTTAATGCAAAATTTATAGATGGAAGAAACACATCTATATATATAGTTACAAATCCTATAAATTATGGCAATGTATTCACAGCGATTTTTGCAGATGTGGAGATAAATAGCATATATACCAACATATCTATTAAAATAATAGTTACTGGAACTGTATATAGCTATGGAATGTATTATACTGCTAGAGAAGATTTTCTATTAGAATTAGCACTTCTTTCTGAATTAAAGGCGCTTGTTATAAATGCCATTCATACTCAATACACCGGCTCATATGCTCCTCTTTTACCAACAGCACGAAACATTTTTATAAATATTGACTTAATTAATATTAAAACCTATTCTATCGCATGGATAAAACCTAAAATAAGTTATATACCAAATAACATTAAAGTTAACGATATTTCAGGTTCCTGCCTATATGGCGTTCCAGCAGCAGGAATATGTACGCTTACATTAAATGTTGATATCGACTCAATAGCACAACCTGGTAATTATAATATTTCTATGTTAATTGAATATGCTATACAAAATAGAGATTCTATTGCAATATACAGAGATAGCCTAGAGATTCCCATATCTATAGTGTCATATGATTACTATAGACCCAACATAAGACCTGTAACATGGTTCTGGGGGATTCAAACACCTATTAGGGCTTTGGAAGGACAACGTAATGTGCCATTAACATTGATTATTATGAATGAAGGTCCTTATACTGTTAGTGGCGTAGAGGTAGCATTGAATTCTACTGATAAAGATGTTATTATAATTAATGGTAAAGCATTTTGTACTCCAATATTAAATGTTGGAGGAAGTTGTTCAACGACATTTTATGTTGATTTAGCAAATACATCACAAAATTACGTTAAATTTGATGTGAATATATATCATTTATTTACACTCTATGGAGCTAATATTAAGGATAGTAATAGATATAGCATTACTCTAGCTGTGGATAGGAGTGCTAGTGGAAAAGGATTAGATATTATAGATTGGGGATGGATAAATAACTGGCCAGCATATCCCAATACAAGTAATGCTACATATTTTGTAACAATTGTAAATAATTGGCCATATAGAGTATCAGGAGTTAAGTTAATGTTGAGATTGCCAGAGGGATTTACATCAAAAGGATTCAATGAAGCCTCTTCATATATCTCTGGACCCATAAATAGTCTTCAACAATTTACAGCTACGTTTTCAATAAACATAGGTAATGTTAAACCAGGGAGATATAATGCAACACTAATAATGGAATATATAGTTGAATCAGGAACACCCAATATGGCTTTTATTGATAAACACCAAATTAGGCTTTTGGTAAATGATCCCAATGATAGTATTAGTCTTGTATCAACACAATGGATAGGCATCATGCCTGAACCCAATTCATATGGCGCAATATTGGCTATAACTATTAGAAACAACTATAACCCTTCAGTTAAGGGATCTATACTTGAATTGTATCTTCCACAGGGATTCACCCATTCTGCTTCCAATCAATCTTATGCAAAAATACCTGCAACAAACATAAATATAATGGAACAGCTACAAACATTACAAACTCCTTCAATAAGTTATCAACGAACAATTATAAACTATGTTTCACAATGGCTTCAACAGCAAGGTAATATACAGCAGGTTTTTGGATATGGTGATCTAATGTATTTCTATGTAAAACTAAATATATTGGTGAAAGATCCTGGAGCATATACAGCAATGGCATATCTCAATTTTATCGATCATTGGAATTGTGTCAGAAAAATACCTATATTGATAGAGATAAATGTTCTTGGATCAACTAAAGTCATAGATATAATCACTCCCATAAAAGTAAAAGTTGTCAATGGTACATCGGTATTAAATCTAGGAATTTCTAATATAGGTTCAGCTCCGCTATATAATGTATATGTATATATAGTGCCATATACCTCTATATTATTACCTGATGGAAATGTGAAATATGTTGATATTTTACCTCCAAACAATATAGTTAATATTACATATAATTTAATCTATAATCCAGTAGCTATAGCAATGGGAACAACACAAACATATATGAGGTACATGTCTGTACCTTTTGGGGTAACTATAATATTCCGTGATGTTTCAGGGTTTATGCAATACTTTAATACATCGCTATCAATATTGCTTGAACCATTTATTGATCTAAAGTTAGAGGATATAAAGGCAAGTGTCTCTGGAGAGATATTAAGGGTTACAGGCATTATAGTTAACTATGGTATTGCTACAGCAAGAAGTGTTGAAGCTAAGGTGAATATAGATGGTGAGATAACTAGGACTTTAGTTGGAGATATAGATCCTGCATCACAGTCAGTGTTTAGAATTGAAGCTAAAATAAAACATATACCTGATAATGTATTATTAATTATAGTATACAGGGATGAGTATTATATTGAAAGAACTTTAGAACAAAGAATAAGTATCGCAATAGAGCAGTCTACACCTATGTATACCCAGACACCAGTTCAGGCATTTCAATTAAATCATATAATAGTAATAATAGCAGTTGCTATATTCTTATCTGTTATGGCCCTTATATTCTATAGGTATATAAGGAAAACATTAATACAACAATCTGTATATAAGGGATAAAAATATTGATTTCTTTTATTATAGATATATTCATCCTTGCATTTAAAGCATTAACCGAGCGAAAAATAAGAGCAGCATTGACAATAATAGGAATAGCTATAGGTCCTCTAGCATTAGTTATGATATCTAGTGTTGTTGATGGTTATGCCGATTATGTTATAGAACAAATTCAAGGCCTAGGTCAAAATGCTATAGTATTATTTCCATCATCTGGATATAGATTTACAGAAGGTGATCTAAATACTATAAGAGCCATTAACAATGTTATTCGGGCTGAACCATTCTACTCTATTCAAGCACAGGCTAGAATAGGGGGAGAGAATAAAATTGTTTTTGTCTATGCCATTCCAATAGATATAATATTTGAAACAATTAAAAGTATTGAAATATATGAAGGAAGTATACCATCTGCTTCAGAATATGTAAAAGCAGTTATAGGCTATCAAATTGCTTTTAAGGATAGAGAAAAGGTTTACGATATCGGTGATGCAATAACATTAACCTTTATGAGAAGTGAAGGAAGTAAAAATACAATTAAAAGAACAACAATAGCTGTTTCAGCTATTCTTAAAGAATTCGGTGGAGCATTTATCTTAAGTCCAGATACAACAATATTTCTTCCATTAGAAGCTGGACAAAGAATCTTTGGATTAAGCCAATGGAGCGGTATATTCATACTAGTTAGAAGCAGTGATGAGGTAGCAAATATAGTTAATGAATTGAGAAATATATATAGAAACTCTGCTGAAATAATCTCGTTTCAGGGAATAGCAAATATTGTAAATTCAGTTACTAGTGCTATGAGTTTTATATCCTTTTCTGCAAGTCTCTCAGCTTTCGCGGTTGCTGTAGCAGGTGTTGCAGCTACTATGATAACATCAGTTATTGAAAGAACAAGAGAGATAGGTGTACTTAAAGCACTAGGTTTTACAAATGAACATATATTAACTATGGTTCTAATGGAGAGTATTATTATGAGTTTAATTGGTGGAGCTATAGGTATTACACTTGGTGTTTTAGGAGGACATATACTAGCGTCAAGGGGTCTTGAGCTCTCAGCCCAGTCTTCAATAATGGTAATAAAAGCAAATCCAAAAATTACAATTGAGTTAATTACAAAGACATTGGGATTAACCATATTAATAGGAATAATAGGTGGGATTTTTCCAGCATACAGAGCATCAAAAATACCTCCAGCAGTTGCACTAAGATATGAATAAAACAGAGGTTTAATATAGATGGTGTTTTTACTAAATAACAGATATATCAATTATATCTTAAACTTGGCAAACGAAATAGAAAGAATTGGGGAGATAGTTGCAGGAACAGATAAAGAGAAGCAAGTTATGGATATTATTAAAAAGAATTTAGAAGATTATGTCGATGAGCTTATAATAGAATATGTACCTGTTACATCATGGTATGAAGAAATATGTATAATAGAGAACAATTATAACATTTATCCTTGTTCCGTCCACCCACCCTATCATGGAGTAATAGATATAGAACTTCATAGTAATAAAATTATTGAATTCAATTTAGATACATTAGAGCACAAAGAAGTAGTGAATATGGAAAAACTACTGGATAAAGTAGTTTTAATCGATATGCCAAAAGATCCTGATGACATAGCTACTGTAGCTTATATTTTAAGTCGATTTAAACCTGAACTAATAGTTATTAGAGATAAAGAGGAAGCTCTTAGGAGAATTGTGGTACTAAATGATGTTATAGCACTCTATAGAAAAGCTAACCAATTAGATATTCCAGTCATACATATAAAAAACTCGCTAGGCTCTATTGATAAACTAGATAAAAGTAGAATATATGCAAAGTCAAGTATACTAAAATCTTATGGATACAACATTATTGCAAAGATGCATAAGAAATACAATAAGAATATTTATATAATGGCTCATCATGATCATTGGTTTAGCGGCGGTAGCGATAATGTTATAGGGGTTTCAACAGTTGTAACGCTTGCAAAAATATTTAAGAATCTCAACATAGACAACGACATTATATTTGCATTCTTTACTGCTGAAGAGGGATTTCCAGAAGATATAACATCGTTTTACTGGCTTGTAGGTTCAAGGCATCATATTAATAAACATATAGATGATATATTAAATAATACAATACTAGCTATAAATATAGATGTAATATATAAAAAACCTTTAACTATTTCAACATCTAATATAGTATTAAGGAATATAGTCAATTCCCACTTTAGCAGCTCTTCACTAGGCTATGATAATATAGTTTTTGATTCGTTTGCATTTACACTGATTGGTATACCTTCTATAACTTTTAATACGTTTAGAAAAGCATTGGAGGATAGTATTTATCATAGCAATAAAGATATGATTGATAATATTGATGTTGAAGTTATAATAGATACAGTTAATATCATGTATGACATTATAAACAAATATGTGTCTGTAGATCTTAGTAAATATTATAATGCTTATAATATTATTGAAGTTACTCAGAATACCACATTAAATATTCTTCCCTCCGAGATAGTAGTAGGTCTATATAGATTGTATAAGATATTCGATAAATGTAGAAATCGTTTAGAAAGAAATAGATATATGTATTTTATAAGCTTATTTAACAAAGTTATAAATACATCTTATGTGAATAGAGATATAGGTAAAAGACTTGGTTTAAGAGAAAGCACAAACTTTATAATGTGTAATGAAAATACAATACCAATTCCTACAGGTACTGAATTTAAAAATATTGGTGAATGTTATAGAAGTATCGGTTTTAATTTAGAGCTGTTAACATATATACTCTTTAAGCACTGTTATTAGAGTGTGCTAAGAGATGATATTATGATGCCCTCTGTTGAGAGCTATTTGAAATTAATACCACAGATACTTAATGAACTATCTAGACCGTTTGTTGGTAGAGAGGAAGAGTCAAAGGTTATATTATTAGCTCTACTTACAAAGGAACATGCTGTGCTTATTGGTGAACCAGGCACAGCAAAAAGTGCACTTATTAGAAGAGCTGCACAATTACTCAATATGAAATGCTTTACTTATCTATTAACAAAATATACAGAGCCTGCCGAATTATTTGGTCCTTTAGATATAAATGCATTAAAGGATGGCAAATACATTAGAATAACAGCTCATAAACTTCCAGAAGCTGAAGTAGTATTCTTAGATGAGATATTTAAAGCCAATTCTGCTATTTTGAATACATTACTTACAATTATGAATGAAAGGTTGTTTTATGATGGATACACTGAGATAAAGGTTATGCTTTGGAGCCTTTTTGGAGCAAGTAATGAAGTCCCCCAAGACCCTGAGCTTGAAGCACTTTATGATAGATTTTTATTGAGACACTATGTTAAGCCTTTGTCTGAGGATCTATGGAAGGATTTACTAAAGTATTCATGGAATATTGAAAGATATGGTTATCCTCAACCAGAGATAACACTAGATAGAGAGACATTAGAAAATGTAAATAAGTTAATATATAAAGTTAATTTTGATGTTGTTGAAAGTAAGCTTTTAAAAATATTCTCGATGTTTGAATCCAAAAATCTTCATGTTACAGATAGAAGAAAAGGAAAGGCACTAAAGGTCATAGCAGCACACGCTATACTTAATAATAGGTTGATAGTTAATGAGGAGGATCTAATGGTATTAAGATTTATAGTACCACATGATATAGATGATTTTGAGAGGGTTAATATAATACTTTCTGAAGAGTTAAAAACTTCATATAGATATCTAAGAGAACTTGAAGAGATAGCTATTAGTGTAAAGGAGGTTAACAACTATATTGTTTCATTTCCAAATATAAATTCAAGGTTCATAGAATATAGATTACTTGAAATATATAGAGACCTCGAATCAACAAGAGATAGAGTATTATCAATGATTAGAGAAACAAGTGATGAGAAGGTACATAAGAAAGGTGCAGAGGTCGTAGAGAATATTAATGAAGTTTTAGAAAAGATAAAGAGAAAAATGGAGGGTAGATAAGGTAATGCCGGGTGTATTAAAACACATAGACTATCAAGATCCATTCACACGCTACAAGGGTCAGAAGATTCTTGATAATTTAAAGAAATTGAGAAATCGCACTACGATTTCTCATAGTGAAATTCCACTAGATCTCGCGATAGACGTCTACTATACGTTTTACCTTCCATTTCCAAGAATTATCGAAATTCCTCAAGTTTCAATGGGTAGTGAAAAACATTATAAAATGATTAAGGCGATATTAACTGATGATGATGCTAAGAAACTTAGACTTTATACAGTTGCAGATAGTTTTGCTTCTGTTACATTGGGAACGCTATTTCTAATGAATGTATTAGAAGAACTTGAAAATGATAAAGAGAAAATGCTTTCACAAAGTAGAGGAAAGAATAGAAGTAGTAGCAAAGAGAGAAGTGAGAATAATGAAGAAAATGAAGGAGAAGAGGATAAAAATATAGAAAACTCTATTAAAAGGGCTATTAAGAAAACTTTAGAAAATGCTGAAACAGTGAAAAATGTAGAACATTTTGTCTATGGATATAAAGCTGGTGTAGGTCATGTTCTTAACCTTGAAGATGATGTAACGACTGTTATAAAACTTGTCAAAAATACAGATATTAAAAATCTATTAACAATTTTAACTAATGTACCAGATGTTACAGCTGTGGTAAAAAGAAAAAGAATGGTTTATCAAAGAGGAGAGGTTGAAGGTTATACTAGAGGTTCAGATGTTGAAAGAATAGTATATACAGAATTTGCATATCCCCAGCTATACCTCTATATAAAACTTGCTGATGATAACCTTCTGTTATTTGAGAAAGTAATGTATATGAATATGGGTCCTATATATCTATTGATTGATAAATCAGGTAGCATGGATGGAAATAAAATTCTATGGGCTAAAGCTACAGCTTTAGCTCTATTCATGAAGAGTAGAGCAGAACATAGATCTTTCTATATAAGATTCTTTGATTCGGAACCTTATGAACTATTTAGAATTAAACCTAATGCTAAGCCTTCTGAAGTAATGAAATTAATAGAATATATAGCTATGGTTAAAAATGGTGGTGGAACAGATATTTCTAAAGCCTTAATAACAGCATGCAATGATATTGCAAAGCTGAAGTCAAAAGAATTGAGTGAGGTTATATTAATTACAGATGGTGAGGATAGAATTGCTAGGAGTTTAGTTAAAAAGGCATTACAACATGTTAAAACAAGACTTATAACAGTAATGATTATGGGTGAAAATGAGGATTTAAGAAACATAAGCGGTGAATATTTTAAAGTTATAAAACTAAGTGAAAAAGACATATTGTCGGTTATAAAAGCCTAAACTGTTATTCTTTGTATCTCAACTTTTTGTTTTGGTTCTCTTAAACCATAAGTTAACACGACATAGTCGCCATAGTTTACAAAACCTTGTTCAATAGACTTTGTTAAAGTTTTTTGAAGGCCTTCTTCATAGTTTTGGGATTCTATATATATTGGATGAATACCCCATAATATAGAGAGTTTTCTAAGTATTTTCATATTTTGTGAACCTACATATACTGGTACTATAGGTCTAAGAGAAGAGACTCTTTTTGCAGTATTTCCATGCATACTGAACACAATTAACTTTCCATTAATATCCTCAGCAAGTTCAAGTACACCTTTTACAAATTTTAGCTGGACATGGTCTAGATTTCTTCTAGCTTTTAATGCAATATAATCAAAATTTCTTATTAATGCATTTTTCTCGACAAAGTTTATTATCTTTATGAGCCAGGAAACTGCATCAATAGGATTTTTACCTATTGATGTTTCTCCAGTCAACATTAGGGCATCTACACCAGATTCAACAGCTATGCTAACATCAACCACTTCAGCTCTTGTAGGAATAGGTCTTTCAGTCATAGATTCAAGTAATTGTGTGGCAACTATCACTGGTTTACGATGTTCCAGACATTTGTCAATAATATTTTTCTGTAGTATATGTATTTCCTCTAAGCCAAAATTCATACCTAGATCCCCTCTAGCAACAAGAATTGCATCGCTTTCTCTAATTAATTCATTTAGATTATTTATAGCACTACGAGTTTCTATTTTAGTAATTATACCTATGTCATTATTGCCACTTCTTTTTAATATGTCTCTTAGTAGAGATATATCTTCAGATGTTCTAACATAGCTAAGACCTATATAGTCAAAACTATTTTCTAATGCAAATTTAATATTAGTCATATCACTTTCACCTATTGAAGGTAAATCCACTTCTTTGCCTTGAATTGCAATAGCTTTTCTTGAGGTTATAATTGAATCGGTAAGAGCAACAACTTCTACATAATCACTACCTTTATCAACTACGCGTAGCTTTGTTCTACCATCATCCATTACAAGTATATCGCTTATATCTACAAATTCAAAGAACTTAGATATAGGCATAGGTACCACAAAATTCGTACCACCATCACTTTCTCTCCCTAGGACTATTTTTATAATATCATTCTTTTTTACAGCAATTGGAGTTTTAATAATGCCTATTCTAAGTGATGGACCTTGCAAATCACCTATTAAGGCCACAATTCTACCGTATTTCTTTTCAGCAATTCTAATAAATTCGATATATTTTTTCCATTCTTCTTGTGAGCCATGAGAAAAATTAATTCTAAAACCATTTACACCTAATTTAACCATGCTATCTATAATTTTCTCATCTCCGCTTGAAGGACCTATTGAAACAATAGTCTTTACAAACATTAATTTCACACACAGATATATTTATGAATATAAGTACATATGATGTTATTTTAAGTTTATCTGTATCATCTAATAAATAAATATAATAAAACTTGATAAGTATAGTTCAATATGAGTATATAGATAGTATTCAATTGGATTATGTCTATATTATATGTTTTTATATATTTTGACGATTTCCTTAATAGAGTTTTAGTTTTAATAATGTTATTTTGAGGAAATAAAACTATTCTATTTTTTGTTCTGTTTAAATTTTTGATTATTTAAATGTTATTGAATGCTATTCAAAACATCTTTTGAATATTTAATTGTCCTATCTATTAATTCCTTATAATTTCCAAGATAAGTATAGTAATTCAATGTTTCTTCTATTTCATTTACAGTTAACAATTTTAATATCCTCTCATCCTTCATTAAAGCCTGTTTTAATGATTCTTCAGCTTTTAAATTACGTATTATTTCTGATAATATTTTGTGTGCTTCATGTCTAGGCATTCCCCTTTCAACTAATTTAATCATTATAGCTTCTGACATTATTTGACCCTTTAAAAGATCTAGATTTCTTTTCATAGCATCTATGTCTATATATATAGTGTCTAGTAATTTCAGCATATCAATAAGCATCTGATCTATAATAAGAAACATATGCGGTATCAATATTCTTTCGTTGCTACTATTTGTCAAGTCTCTTTCATGCATTAATGGAATATTCTCTAATGCCACAATAACAAGAGACCTAGCTATTTTTGCCAACCCCGATATTCTTTCAGCAGTTACTGGGTTTCTCTTCTGTGGCATGGTGCTACTTCCAACTCTTTTTCCAGTTTCGTAAATCTCACCGATTTCTGGTCTAGCAAGTTCTCTAACCTCTAATGCGAATCTATCTAGCTGACTTGCAAGTATAGCTAAAACAGAGACAAGTTCTGCAAAACCATCTCTAGGAGCAACCTGTGTAGCAATTCTATGTGGTTCTAACCCAAGATACTTAGACGCGATTTCTTCAAGAACTATTCCCTTACCTCTCCAAGCTGCCATAGTACCTACAGCTCCTGAAATTTTACTTCTAACAACTCTTTTCTCAGTTTCAAATAACCTTTCAAAACTTCTTGTGAATTCATAGATATAATTTGCAAATTTAAAACCTAGTGTTATAGGTAATGCATGCTGGCCATGAGTCCTACCAACCATTATAGCCTCTTTATATTGATATGCCATATCTATAAGCTTTTCAATTATATATCTAAGCCTCCTTTTAACTATAGCTAGCGCATCTTTTATAATCAATGCCCAAGCAGTATCAACAATATCATAACTTGTTGCACCTAGATGAACATATTTTCCACATTCACCACATTTTTCACCAAGTAGATAGGTTAAAGCTGCTATATCATGTCCCATTACAGATTCTCTTGTATAGACATCACTTGCAGTGATACTCTGTGCACATTCATCTATAATTTCTGCACACCCTTTTTTAGCATATCCTATCTCTTCAAGACCTTTCATTATAGCCTTTTCAACAACTATAAATCTCTTCACAATAGCTTCAGTTAAAAACAGTCTTCGCATCTCCTCTGATCCATATCTCCAATCTAAAGGACATATAACATCCATTATTTCATACCCTCTATGTTACTATATCCTCTAAACAATCTAGTAAAACACATTCTTTTATTTCTATAGAAATTCTTCTACCCATACTAATTGGCTTGCCAAAATAAAGCTTGCTATACTGACTACCTATACCCATATATATGTTTGTACCACCTCCGATTCTAGGAGCAACATCAAATACAACAACATCTAAATCAGCTGTAACAAATAGTTGTAGTGTAAAAGGTCCGATAACACCAGGAGGTTCAATATTAATTGTAGCTTCTACGAATTTGTCCCCAATATCAAATAGTTTTTCAAGCATACTTTCCCTAATTGTTGCAGATTCATGTCCTATTTCAATCATTTCAACATCTATGAATTCTCTTAGCTCTACTTGAATATCAGCAGGAAGTCTTAAATAGCCATCAAGATTAGTTTGAATTCTTCTATCGATACTTATTATCTCAATATCTTTTCTTGCTATACTTCTAAAGTAATTCACGTTAAAATGTGCACCAAGTACAAGTTCTTCTATTGAAGCCTTGGCTAAATCATCTTCTCTAACAACACCATTTGCTACAAGTTTTCTAAATTTATTCCAGAAATCATCTCTATCTATAGCTATAAAAAATCCTCTTTCAACTCTTTTTCTAGCATGGGGCATTTTAACCATAACAGGTCTATCTATTTCATCAGGTGATGAAAATGTTTTTGGTCTTCTAATACCAGCTCTATCCAATATATTATAATAGTTCTTTTCACCACTTCTCTCTTCATATCTTAGAAGATATCTATTTCCGAATATCGGAACATTGAATATTTTTTCAATGTTGTCATAGCCTACATATACAGAAAAGCTTCTATTTGGGATAAATATGGCATTACTTTTTCTTAAAAACTCTATATTCTCTGGTTTTATTATATCAGTAAACCTATCTAATATTACTGGAGTATCAACTATTCTTCGAAACCTTAAATAAGGTTTCTCTCTACCTTTTTGGCATATTGCTATAGTTTTAAATCCTTCATCCTTAGCCCCATCAAAAACATCTAGAGCTGAATGACTTGCTATAGTAGCTATAGATATCTCTTTAAAGTTATAGTCTTTAAGAACCTCCTTTGGATTTACAATAGATAGCATTTATATCACCTTAGCATCTATACAGTACTTACTTTATAACTAGCATAAAAATGTTTATCTAAAGAGTACAGAAAGCTTATGAAGCTATAGCATAAACATATTATTAATAAACTTTCGATTATCTAAAATGAAAACATCTATTACATAAACCATCAGTTAAATAAACTGTTTGTCCATAGATTTTCATTCTCATTGGTTCATTTATTCGTTGTGTCTAGGAGGCTTCCATCTTATCCATGCCTCATGAGCTATTGGTGTAGTGACATGGGTGGCTATCAAGCTCAGCGGAACGAGACTCCCATCTAGGTTTAGCCCACATAGACTTGGAGCATAGCTCTCATAACTAAATAAATACCATTAACAATAAATAAAACAAAATAAACCTTACAGATGTAAACCCAAATAGATGTGGGAATCTGTGAATCTCTAAATGGAGCCCTTGCCCTTTAGAGCGAGAGGAAGTCAATACTTTGAGGTGATTTGTAAATGCCTATGTATTATCCATAAATGCTTGGTTTTTATGGAGTTCAGCTCTTGTATGAGTTTATATAGTTTTATATAGCTTTATTTTCATCGCTTCATCCACATTCTCTCTGCATCGCTTCTTGGAGCTACATCTACCTTAGAGATGTTTAGAACCATCCAAACCTCCACATATTAAGCATTGGGAAGAGTTTCTCACTCTTCACTCCCATAGACACATTGATTAAAATAGCTATATCAAATCTATAAATTTTTAACAACAACAATCTATTAAAACTTATATAAAACTTAAAATAGTAGCCAAGGCTTTTCATGGCCAGGTTTGCGTTTCTATTTTAGTTTAGCTACTTATTTATGGATGATTCACCTGCAGTGATTTGGCTTATTACGTCTCTGAGCCCTTACCATAGAGCTCACCATTAGTAACCATGGCTGTGTTTGCTTTTAAATTCAATTATTAAAATGTTTTAGCTTTTTATATAGTTGTGTATATTTACCATACTTTAGACTTAAATATTTATAAAACGTTTAATTGATCAATATAATAAATATTTTAAGCAATAATATGCTTATTTATTAAGATTAAGTATAAGATATATATGTATAATTATGTAAATTGATAAGCTTTAATTACAAAACTATATAAAAATGCAATGTAATAGGTGTGCATTTTGTATAATAGACATTGGATAGATATTAGGGCAATAATTGAAAACTATGAATTTGACAAAATATCTATAGCTACATTGGCTAGTCATTCATCGCTTCAAATTTTTCATGGAGCTAAATTAGAGGGTTTTAGAACCATAGCAATTATTACTAAAGAACGTGAATGGTTTTATAAACAGTTTAGTCATTTAATAGACAAATTTATTGTTGTAGAAAATTGGAAAGATATATGTAAAGCTGATGTAGTTAAAGAAATTAGAGCTTACAATGGAATTATGATACCTCATGGGAGTTATATTGAATATGTAGGTATTGAATGTGCAGAAACTTTAGAGGTACCAATATTTGGCTTGAGAACTTTATTTAGAGTTGAGTTTAATCAGTGGATGAAAATGGAGTTACTAAGAAGAGCTGGAATACCACTCCCCAAAATATATAAGATTAATGATGATATTAATGAACTTGTTATAGTAAAGCTTTCTGGTGCTAAGGGTGGTAAAGGTTATTTTATTGCTAGATCAAAAGAAGAAATAGTCAAAAGCATTAATTATATGATTCAAAGAGGCATTATTAAAAACCTTGATGAAGTAATGATTCAAGAATATCTCATTGGTGTAACAGCTTATTATCATTATTTTTACAGCCCCCTCTTTAATAGAATAGAAATTTTAGGAGCAGACATTAGATATGAATCTGATATAGATGGAATTAAAAGAATCCCACCAAAAGCTATACTTGAAATAGATTTAGATCCGACTTTCACAGTTGTTGGAAATATACCGCTTGTATTAAGAGAGAGTCTACTTCTAAAGGTTTTAGAATATGGTATTAAATTCGTAGAAGAGACTAGAAAAACATTACCTCCAGGTATAATAGGCCCATTTTGCTTAGAAAGCATAATAGATCGAGATATGAACATTAAAGTATTTGAGTTTTCCGGAAGAATAGTAGCAGGTACAAATCTATATATTTGGGGAAGCCCCTATTCATATTTATATTGGAATGAACCAATGAGTGTAGGTAGAAGAATAGCAAGGGAAATAAAACTTGCATTAAATAGTTCAACAATCGAAAAAATTCTAACATAGTTATAACAATTAAGCATTAAAGACAAGCACTCATTATGATAGTAATATGAAATTAAAAGGATTAGATAATGAAAACAATAATAAGAACATATATAAAATACCTAGCAAAACATTATAAATATATAACTATTGTAATTATAATATTTTATAATATTTTTACTTAATATAAATGTTTTATGGTATACAAGTCATACCATACCATTAATTATACTTACAAAAGCTATTTCAAGAGGATCTTGCATCTTAGATATAATTCTCATATATATGTAGAACTGCAGTAATTAATAATATAATGCATATACACTAGGTGTTTCCTGCTAATGGCACCTGATTGTATTTGTAAATATTTGTATTTTTGTTTGCGGGCTACACTCGGTGTAGATTCATTAGCTTCACTCAAACCTCATGGACGCCTGTCAAGCTCATCAACATTATGTTTCCATCCAAGTCTTTTCTATCCTAACAGTCTTAAAGATTTTAATGTCTAACAGAATCAATTTATACAATTGTAATACCTAAATTACTTAATGACCAAGATATTCTTTTTATATACATTATTAAGCACATTAATACCTATAGAACCTATAGCTCAATAATAGCAATATTTCTTTTATCAATATCTTAGTATTATTAGTTATAGCTATGATATTAAAGGAATTTGATAAAGCCAATAAAATTGCTGAAACGTTTCAGAACAGCAAAAACTATTTAAGCTAAAACCATGTTGTGGAGATTAGGGTGCTAGAAAATGGACAAATTAAAAATAGCATTTATAGGTGCTGGTAGTGCTGTTTGGTCTAGTAGAATTGTAATAGATTTGCTCATAAATAAAAATCTTAGGGATAAGAATCTAGAGATATGGCTTATGGATATAAGTGACTGGAGACTTAATTTAATTACAACATTCGCCAAGAGATATGTTGATGAGCTTAAAATTCCTGTAAGGATATATGCGACTAAGGATAGAAAAGAGGCTATAAAGGATGCTGATTTTGTTATAAATTCTGCCATGGCTGGTGGGCATAACTATTATGAGATATTAAGAGAGGTTTCAGAAAAATATGGATATTATAGAGGTATAAATAGTGTTGAATGGAATTATGTGTCCGACTATCATACAATTTGGGGTTATTATCAATTTAAACTTGTTTTAGATATCGCTAAAGATATTGAAGAGTATGCTCCAAATGCATGGTTTATAAATGTTGCAAATCCTGTTTTTGAATTAACGACATTGATAAACAGAGAGACTAAAGTGAAAAATATAGGTTTATGTCATGGACATTTAGGATTCTTAAAAGCTGTTGAAGTTCTTGGTATGAGATTAGCTGAAGAAAAACTTGGTAAGAGAATAGTAAATAGCTGTGCTGCTCATGATGTTGAATGTTATAGAACAATTCTTTCAGTGATAGATCCAAAAGATTTGGAGATAGAAATGTCTGGGTTTAACCACGTGATATGGTTAACAAAGTTTAGATATGGCGGTGAAGATGCCTATAAATACATAGATGAATGGATTAAAAAAGATGCTGAGGATTATTGGAGGATATGGAGGGAATATGTTATAAGCCCATTCGATGTAGATTTATCTCCAGCAGCTGTAGATATGTATAGAATGTATGGATCGTTACCAATAGGAGATAGTGTAAGAGGTGGCACATGGAAATATCATTGGGATTTAAAAACAAAACAATATTGGTATGGTCCATATGGAGGACCAGATTCAGAGATAGGTTGGGCAATGTATCTAGCGGCACTTAAAAGACAATTAGAAGAACTTGCAAAGGTTACATACGATCCTTCTACATCATTAGTACAAGTATTTCCTCCAAAACCAAGTGGAGAGCAACTTGTAGAAATAATTGATGCAATAGTCAATGACAATCCTAAAGAATATTATTATCTTTCATTACCCTATCCAGGAATTCCACCTATACCCGTTCCAATACAAGTTAATGTGCTAAACAATGGTGTACTTCCAAGTATACCAGATAATGTAGCTGTAGAAATTCCAGCTAGAGTAGATGGAAAAGGTGTACATAGAAGATCCTTAACACCATTACCTAGTAAAGTGCATAGATATGTAATTATTCATAGATTAATGAGAATGGAATGGGCTTTAGAAGCATTTCTAAAAGGTGGTAGGGATACTCTATTCAATTGGCTTATAGTTGATCCAAGAACCAAAACCACAAAACAAGTAGAAGAAACAATAGATGCAATATTAAAAATACCTGGAAACGAGGAAATGGCCAAACATTTTAGCTAATACCTATCAAAGTACTTAAATATTATTTTTTAATTAAATACCTTAGGTACATAGGGATAAATAACTAAATGTTATAAAATTATTTAGTGAATTGCTTTATCAATTTTGCTACTTTTATATTATAATATTATATTATAATTTCTTCTTTTTAATAAATATTTTTGAGGGTCTATATAGTCTTCCTGTTCTATATCGAAAATCTTAACCAATATACCTCTACTATAGATATGGTTACTTAGTCCTAGTTTATTTATAAAGTGTTTAAAGAAATATATGTCAATGAATTTTTCTTTAATTATCTTTATATAGCTTACTGCTATGTTTTCATAATATGTCTTATAAACTATGTATTTTATACCATTTTTTAACAACTTTTCTCTGTGTGTAGAAATAATGGAGGTTATTTTATCTATATATATAATTGTTGATGTGTCAACCCAAGGTAGCTCGATTTCTATAATTCCTTCATCTTTAAATGAGATCCTTAGAATTCCTTTTTCAATAAATATTTCTAACGATATTGTAGATTCTAAAAAATAACAACTTCTATCTATGCATAACCTTTCTGCAACATCCTTAATAGTTTCAATATAAAGAATATTTTTACCGTATAATGAATTACAATATTCACTTACTTGGATCTTAAAATCTATAGAATCTAAACCTACAATATATTGGGAACTACAAAAAGGGCATTCTTTGTCAACACTATTAATAATAAAGAACACTTTACCACATTTCATACATTTATATGGATTTATAGATTTAGAGAACTCTGTTAGATAATTTATACAGTTTTCCATCACTTTTCTATAGTGTTGAAAAGAATTCTCAATTTCGCCAATTATTCTATCTGCTCTTTTAGATATATTTCTTCTATATCTATTTAACAATACTTTTTTTATTAATGCAAATAAATTCACAAAAGTTATCCCAAAGCTATATAAATGTTAAAAAGCTGATTAATTTATATCATCATTTATTTCAATACCTTCTCTTCTTAGAATGGCTCTAGCAACTATAACACCTGTTGCAGCAGCAACGTTCATCCCTCTAGATAATCCTACACCATCACCAGCAGCAAATATGTTTTTAACAGAGGTTTCTAGTTCTTTATTAACTCTAGCCTTAATACTATAGAACTTTATCTCAGGTGCATAAAGCAAAGTTTGCGATGAAGCTATTCCAGGCATTATCACATCCAATCTTTTTAAAGCCTCTACAATATTTACAACAACTCTATATGGATATGCCATAGCTATGTCACCTGGGGTAGCACTTTTTAGTGTTGGTTCAACGACGCTTCTTTCTATTCTATTCCATGTACTTCTTCTACCAGCCTCTAAGTCTCCAAATCTCTGCACAATTGGTTTTCCTCCACCAAGCTTTGTTGCAAGTCTTGATATACTCTTACCATATGCTATAGTATCCTCAAATGGATCTGTAAGCTTTACAGTTACAAGTAATGCAAAATTGATATTCTTAGAACGTAAAGCTATAAAACTTTCACCATTTACCCCAACAGAGTTATCAGGATATCTTTCCTCAACAACAAATCCATATGGGTTAGTACAGAATGTTCTTACTTTATCATCGTAGCTTCTAGTATACATTATTATTTTTGGATCTCTAACAAGTTTTGTTATAGGTTCTGCTATATATGCTGGTGCTTCAACACGAACACCTATATCTAAAGGGCCAGGCTCTATATCAATACCTCTTTTTTTAGAGATTTCTGCAAACCATTCAGCCCCTACTCTTCCAGGTGCTAATACTATGTATCTCGATATGAAATCTCCATTAGTTGTTTTTATAACATATTTGTCGCCATTCAACACTATATCTATGGCCTCAGTGTATGCATGTATCTCGATATTTCTCTGCTTTAGAAATTCAACGAGATTATTTATAACCCTAGGCATGTTTTCTGATCCAATATGCCTTTGAGGTGTTGGTATAAACTTTGCACCTGCTTTAGCTGCAAGTCTTTCTAGCTCGGCTGTCTGCTCTGTATCTAAATTATATAGGTTGTCAGGTGCGCCAAATTTCACAAGAATATTGTCAATATACCCTATAAGTTTCTCAGCTTCTTCCCAACTACCAACAAGTTTATTTAGATCACCACCTATATCAGGTCTGAGATTCATAGTACCGCTGCTAAATGTTATAGCACCGCCAATTCCTGTGAGAATATTGCATGGCTTACATAACACACATTCTTTATCCCTTACAAGTCTTTTTAAATTAAACATTGGACATTGTCTAAATGGGTTACCACTTCCTTGTTCAATAATAGCCACTCTCAGTTTTTCGAAGCTATGAATTGCGAATTCGTATGCCGAAAAAAGTCCCGCTACACCACCACCAACTATAATAACATCATATAACTTTCCCATAATTTTCACCTCTTTAAACCTAACTCAGTTCTTCTATCAATTGTACACATAATATCTTCACCTGTGCTGATTATTGTTATCGGTGTCTTTAACAAGGACTCTATGTTTTCAAGCCATATTTTTACGTTTTGTGGCAATCTATCCCATTCTTTAATGCACTTGGTATCTGGGTAGAGGGTATCGAGACGTGTTAAAGCTATTTGTGTAGCAGAGTTAAGCATTATTGCTCTTTTAGCTAGGTCGATATTAAATGGTGCAACTCTACGCTTTCTACCAGTAACCGTTGCAATCTCAATTAAACCACGTTTTTCTGCCTCTTCATATGATAATTCATTGTCTAATGGACCTTCACCGACTCTTGTAACATAGGATTTGAATACTATTATAACATCGTTAACTCTTTTAGGCCCTACTCCTACCTCAGAAGCAAATGCTGAGGCTATGGTGTCTCTGCTGGTTACATATGGATATGTTCCATGGTATAGGCTAAGGAAAGTGCCTTGAACACCCTCTATGTAGACAAGTTCATTATTGTCTAAAGCTTTATTTACTTCAAATGCAACATCTATAATCATATCTTTTAAAATACTAAAATCTTTAGCAAGCTTCAATCTTCTTAAAACTCTATCAGCCATAGCAAATCCAACACCTTGAAGAGTTGAACCAATCCCTTTTGCTAAAAATATATCGCTTCTTTCAGCTTCAACATGTTTTTCCTCAATAATGCCAGCATTAGGATCTATATATATTCTATTTCTTGTCTCTGTCTCATTGATTTCTTTGAATAGAACATCAAGTCTTATAAGCGCTCCTGCAGCTATCATGAGTTTTGTCCTTGGGTTTACGAAAAAGGATGGTATCAACCTAACTTTCCAAGTCTTACCATTATATGACACAGTATGACCGGCATTTATCGACCCACATCTCACAGCAATTAAAGGATTATCCACTATACCTAGGTATGATGCTATCTTTCCCTTTCCTTCATCTCCGAAAAATCCTCCAACAATTATTGCTAAGGGCATTGTGATCACCTAGATAGCAGAAAGTTGAGTTAGGTCTTTAGTAGTGATGTTATATTCTATCTCTGCAACTCTTTTTAGTAAGATATATGATATTTGGGGCTTCAACGAATTCCTTAGCTTAGAACTTAGAAATAAAGAGAGTTAAAAACTTTTAATAATCTATATCAACTAAGACAGCACTATATCAACATGAGATAATTAAATCGATATAATTCAATATTTCATAGTTAAATATAAATGCTAATATTTCATATAATATTAAATTGGTATTAAAGCAATACAATAAATATCTAAAGATATGAAGTGGTATTATACATAACCAACAGATTTAGCTATGACCTTACGCCATGCTTTTAAACCAGATAACAGAGAGTAGAAACTGGGTTGGAAACATGGCCTGTACAAAAGCTGTAAAAGTTAAAACACCAAGCGGAGCAGAAAAAGACCTAGTACCAAAGAAGGTTTGGAGCCTAGCACCAAGAGGTAGAAAAGGCGTTAAAATAGGACTCTTTGCTGACCCCGAAACAGGAAGATACTTTAGAGCAAAAGTACCAGACGACTACCCAGAGTGCAGCTAAACCCTCTCAACTATTTATAATAAATAAAAATATTTTTTACATTAATTCTCTCATTTTCTACCGCTAACACTAGCTAAAAATTAATTTATAGCTGAAAGCCTCATTTTTCAAGATAGTGATGGAAAGAAAGGCTTATAATTTTTCGGTACAGTTTTCCTGGTTATGAGTACTAGGGATTTAGCTCTCATATAAGTTCATACAGGTTTGACGTGTTTTCATTGCTTCATTCTTGTTCTCCTGCATTCCACTCGGGTTTTCATTGGCTTGGGGGCGTTCAGGCTACCCCAAAGACTCTGCATCTTGGGTACTTGGATATGAACTTCTTGAAGAGGTTTATTGTTGTAACTACATCACTGTTCCCTATGAAATCCACTTCTTGCATCTTAATGTTCTATACTCATTTCAACTAGCTTACTACATCTAGGGCATTTTTGAAGAGGTCTCCTAGGATTAATTTTAACCACTTTCAGATTTCTCTCTTTAGCCTCATACTCTATACAGAACTGTATTCTCCTATAGAGCCATAATCCAAGCCTCTTATTAAACCTCTTATCCTTCTTATTGTTATCCTCCTTTAGTTTATCTAAATCATCAAGAATTACTACTGAGCAATAGTTGTGTGTTAATTCAGTAATCAATTCTCCTAACTTGTGAGCATAGTCCCATGAAATATTCTGAATTCTTTCACAGCGTTTCTCAATAGCTCTCTTAACACCTCAAATTCTGTGAGTAACATCTTTCTAAGTAGTGTTTTAAACCTCTTTAATTTAACTAGCCTGCCACTAGGAGAAAATATTGCTAGATATTGCTAGTGTTACGCTATCAAAGTTCACATCTATAGACATTACAGTTTTGGCTTTGCTAGCTTAATAACTTTCTTAAAGTATATAGACACCCAAAGACTACTACCATCATATTTACTTAACCATTCTCGTAGTTGTCCCAACTCTTGAACTTATCGATCCTCTCCTTATCTGCTATCAATTCTATTTAGCTTCATAATTATTGTGAAGCTTTAGTGCTAAAGTCATTGTACTTAAATCCAACTTATAATCATATCTATCTACTCTAGCTGCTAACTTTCTAAGAGTTGGTTTCTTACTATTTCACTCTTATAGCAGATTTCACAAGGCTTTTAGCGTAAATGTGGATTTCCTTAGTTTGATGAGCTCTAAAACCCAGGGATACCAAGCCCTGTAAAACAATTTATGGAGCTTCTTCTTAGATAGCTTTTCTTATTCAAACCCTAATTCTGTTTACAAATATTTGAACTATATCATGGTATAGTTTCAGAAACTTAAATAAGTGATCATAGCTATTCTTGGGAGGTGCCCTTATCTTTAAAGCCTCTACAATAGGTTCTTCATCCTTTATAGAGTAGTTCAAATTAAGTATCTGTTTTCAAAGCTTACAAATATTTCTAACATTTATAGAATAGATATAGTATAGGTGATTAAATATCTAGATTCATCTATGCAGACTGCTCTGTGATAGATAAAATTTAGATGTGGAAAAATTGTTCTAACCCATTAGCAAAGCGCCAAAGAGAGATAACCACTATATAGTAAAAGAGTTCATGTAATAATCATAGCAGAAGAATAATACCAAATTATATAAAACCATATATAAAACTCAAACAGTATTTAAAGGGTTAGTTGTGGTGGAAAGGTAGATAACGTACTAAACATCCACATGATAATAACCGCTGATTTAGAGCATTAATATTTTCAGAATCACCTGAAACGAAAATTACAGAGATGCATTCTTTATCTATATGACTATGTATATAATTTGTTATAATATTTCTATGATCTTCAAGTATTTTATCTATAGATACTTCATTAGAATTTTCTATAACTATTATACCTTTACAGATATGTTTTGATAATAAATGCTTGTATTCAGATATATAGTTTTTTAGTGCTATCTCGACAATTTTTGATCTATCTAAGCCTAAGCTTCTAGCTATATTATCTAAATCTAATGAGATTTTAGAATCTATTGCTACTCCAAATCTTTTCTTACCCACGTTTTCTCACCTTTAAGATAAGAGTAGCGAAATAAAATATAAATGCAACAATACCTATACCTCCTGCAGGTGCTATATTTAGATATATAGAGATTAGAAGCCCAAGTATACTTGAAAATATTGAAGATAATATACTGGTGTAAAGAACTTTATAGGAGCCTTCAGCAAGATTTATTGCTATTAACGATGGTAATAAAAGAAGCACATGTTCTAAAACGAATCCAACTATTTTTAAAAGGGCTATAGAAGCTAGACCGATAAATGTAAATAATACGATGTCATAAAATATTAATTTAATTCCATGAAGCTTAGTGTAATCGGAGTCTATACCAATATATATACTTACTTTAAATATATAGAGAACCATGAAAAATACTACAAGTGCTATACCAATAAGTACATAGAGATCATCTCTTGTAATAAGCAGTGGATCCCCTAATATCACACTCCATAGGTTATACCTAATGCTATATTTTGACAGCACATAAGATATAGCTATGATGCTACTTGATGCTGCAAAGGCTACTGTAGCAGATGTTACAACATCCGGGTCAAGACCCCATCTAATTGCAAATGCAACAACATATATGAGAATTAATGATAATACTAAGGCCCAGGAAAACTCGCTTAGAATTGGAAAAACATTGTAGAAGATAATTCCAAGAGCAACCGATAATAAAGAGATATGAGGGGCTTCAGCAGCTAAGAAATAAATCCTTCTAGCAGATATCAAAGGACTTAAAGCACCATATAAAATTGCTGAAAAAAATATCGTTAAAAACCATGTATATGGAACTATTATGAAGGTATATAGCATAATTATAACATTTAATATCAATAATAATAAAGTTTTATTATCTATATTCAACTTTTCCTCCTCTTATACAGCTCATATGGAATTAATATAAATAAAAATGATAGTGATAGTATAATGAGAATAATATAAACCCCTTGTAATAACTGGGCATTGTTTGTGTTAATGCTATGGCTTATATTTATGTCTAAAGTATTTAAAGCATTAATAGCATTTTCTAATATAGAAATAATTGATGTTGATGCTAAGGGATCTGGTAATATTAGAACTTTTCTTCCATATCTATTAGCCAAGTCGCTAAGATATGAAGCAGCTTTAGAACCGTTTATTATAACAACAATGCTATTATTATATCTACTTATCATCTCTTCAGCACCTTTTATATCCTCTGGTGTTACAGGAACCTCTTCTTCTTTCATAAGAATGTATGAAACGTTCAAACCAAGCCCCGTAACGATATATTGTGCTCTTGGCGAATCTAGAACAGCTATTCTATTTAGTCTATCACTTTTATTTACAATACTTTGAAGCCTTAAAATAAACTGCTCAATATTTTCTTCATAGTTTTTAGCACATTCTGGTCTTAAGGAGACTAAGATTGATTTTAAATATTTTAGGAACACTATATAATTTTCGGGATAGAATAATAGTTCATGGTAGTTCTCTATCCCTGTAGATGGATTTTTAAATATCTTTATATTCTGAAGATATGGGATCTCTATCAGAATAGAATCCAATTCATTTTCTTCTATCATTTTCTTGATCTTTTGTTCAAAGTGTGTATGAGCTGTGGATATTATGATATCAGCTTTTTTAATTACATTTATGTCCTCTACCGAAAGTTGGTAATCATGTGGATCAGTACCAGGCTTGACTATACTTACAACCACATCTCCAGGGCATACAACATTTTTTATATCGTCATAAAGAAATGGAAATATGACAACAATGTATAGTCCATTTGAAGCATATACATAATCTATTGATGTAATTAATATGGAACTAATTATCAATATAATTAAAGCTTTATTTAACATATACACCAATATTATAACACCTTATAATCTCATGTGCATACTAAAGCTTATAAACTTTTATCAGAATGTGCACAGTAAGGGATAAAAATGGTTTCATTAGATGTAAAGAATTTGACTATAGGTTATGAAAAACCACTTATACATGATATAAACGTTATATGTAGAAGCCCATGTATAGTCTTAGTAATAGGACCTAATGGAGTTGGCAAAACAACATTTTTAAAAACATTAGTAGGGTTGGTAAAACCCTATACAGGTAAAATCTATGTTAATGGAATTGAAATTACAGGTAGAAGTGAGTTAGCGGGTAGATTTATAGACTATGTACCACAACTAACAACCGCTACATCTGGGTTTCCCATAACAGCTTGGGAATTCGTTGAGTTTAGCTTAATGTTACATTTAAGGAAAATAAATAAGAAGGTAAGTAAACATGAAATAGTAAAGACTATTAAAGAGGCGTTTAATAGTGTTGGCTTAGATAAAGGGTTATGGTATAGAAACATATGGAAACTATCAGGAGGTGAAAGACAGAGATTACTTATAGCAAGGGCATTAGCTAACAATCAACCCATAATTTTGTTAGATGAACCTCTTTCTTCTATAGATCCAGAAGGCAAAGTAGAAATTATTAAAATTATTTCAAGCCTTAAAAAGGAAAGAATAATTATAGCTACATGTCATGACCCTGAAATCTTTTTAGATATAGTTGATGATATAATGGTATTTGGTAAAGGTATGTATTATGTTGGAAAGCCTATGGAAGTTCTTAATGTGAAAATACTTGAGAAAATATATGGGGATGCCATTATAAAACTTAAAGAACATATACATATATATGATCATCATAACTAAAATAGTTTATGTTTTATGATTTCCTCTTAATTTAAGAGAGCAAGGCTTGTCTTACTTACATATCTAAGAGATTTGAATTCCTAAGATCTTTTCCCATTTGATAAACATTATAATAGACATTATAATTATAAGCATAGCTGTTGTAACAATGAACATCAATATTTCATCAAGTCCCAAGACTTCTTCGCCTATTACACCCCATGTTTGAGCTGTGATTATAATTATTATATTCATCAACATTTTTCCTAAAAATGCTGCTGGCAAGATTCTTAATACACTATATCTTACTACACCAAGTGGTAGAAATAGGATCTTATCTGGAAGAGGAGTTAAAGCAAAGATGAATGTTAAAATTGGTAATGCTATAGAACCATGTGACTTTGTAAACTTAATTATTATTTCTATTCTTTTAAAATATTTAGTATCTCGAAGCATAGAAGAGCTTGCACGACCAAGGAGCCAGGCTATAGTTTCTCCTAATGTTGAACCAAAAGCACCTCCTAGCGATACTATAATTGGATTCAATTCGTAGTGCATAGCTATTAAAAATAGTATATATGTATATGGAATTGGAACTATGGATAGACATCCTATCAATGACAGTAAGAATACCGCTATAAAACCATTGAAGCCTAAGAGCAACCTAATAATATATTTGCGCATTGAAAATATAATAATGCTTATAACAATTAATGTCAAAATAGTTATGTAACTTTCAATGATTTTTATTACATCTTTTTTTAAAGGCAATTAAGGCACCTATCTAATATTACTGCTTATCATTTCACATAACTACATTATTTTAATTAAAACTAGTTTTAAGATACTGAAGAGTATTTTAAAATAGTGAGGCTTTTAAAGCTTTAGATAATTATTGATAGTAGAATATATGTGAATACCATTTCAATAATATGAACAAATCTATAACAGAGGTCCTATGATAATGAGAGTAAAAATTAGATTCTTTTCTATAATTAGAGACATTGTTAACTCTAATGAAATTATATTAGAGTATTCATCGAATTCGATATCTATAAAGAACCTTATAGATGAGCTATTATTAAAGTTTCCTAAATTAAAACCACTTTTTAGTGAATTTAATCCAGTGATTTTAGTTAATGGAATTATAGCTAATGAAGAGGAAATCATTAAAGATGGTGATGAAGTAGCTATAGTACCACCTCTTTCTGGAGGAAACAAACATATATATGCATCCCTATTTAGAAATGAAGATATAGATATAGCTCAGCGAATCGACGAATTAACCAGTAGATATGGTGTTGAAGGTTCAGGTGCTATAGTGGTATTTATAGGTATTGTTAAGGGTTATGTAGAGGGTCACAGGGTCTATGAGCTTATTTACGATGCTTATGAACCTTATGCCTCTAGATCACTTGAAAAAATAGCTTTTGAAGAAGCTATGAATAGCAATATTGATGCTATTGAGGTTATGCATAGAGTTGGTTCTGCTAAACCTGGTGAAAAAACTTTATATATAGCAGTAGTTGCAAAGAAAAGAAAAGAGGCTATAGAGACTCTTTCAAAAGTTCTAGAAAGGGTTAAGCATGAAGTGCCTATATTTAAGCTTGAAAAAAGAGATGATGGTGAATATTGGATTATTGGTGAATCCAAGAGAATTAAAAGGAATAGTTAAAATAATGTTATTTAATAATTCATATAAAAGAATATACAATAAAATAAATGGTTGCAGCTCTCTGTTGTTATTCTATGATACATATATGTTTCTCTCAATGATTTTTAAATATTCTTGTGTAGTTTTCCATCGTTTTTTTGATTCTCCATTTTTTATCTGGTCAATAAACTTGTTGAACCATTTCCAATCTCTTTCATATACATGATAGGAATCCGCTATATGTAAATAATAGCCAGGTTCTATTCCTACTTGCTGAGCTATGTATCTCTGAAGCTCTGTAAATGCATACATATTCATGTATGCAGCTTTTAAAGCATCATTGCTTCTCATATTAACATGCATAACAAGCTTTCCATTCACAATTCTAAACCAAATTCTTTGTAAACATGGGGGATGCTCTGTTTCTAAGTCTTTCCATGGTTGCCATGTTATAGCTTGGGCTCTTCTAGTATAAGGAGCTTTTCTAAGCTTTTCAACAACTTTTTCAATCTGGTTTATTATTAACCCATTTGGAAGTTTGTAAGAGAATAACCTTTCATGATATGTATAGCCAAACTTCTCTACAAGGGAATCATGAATTCCTTGTATAACTTCATCAACATATTCAAGTAATCCTTTAAGAGTACCTGCAACAATACCCTTTAAATGAATTCTAGGCTCAGCAAAAGGTTGTTTAACAAATATAATAGCAGTAGCATCTATACTTTTCTCACCATATTCAGTATCTATTACATATCCAACTTCTTTTAATTCAACTAAGCTAAGCTCCCATGCTTCTGGTAAATTAATAGCATTAACATATATAACGCTCATAAAAACCACTATTAACATTTTAGTATTTAGATTATATTAAAGATGCAAGATCAGTGAAACTATCAATAAACAGTTAAAGAGTTTAAAGCGTGGGTATTAGATACCATCATTTCTAGGATTTATTTATCATGCCACTATATATAGGTAATGGAATAGAATCTATAAACATCTTATTGAATAATGGATGAGCTGATAACTCAATGTATTTTATTTTCCTAGCGAGAACTTCAGCTTTTTTTCTAATATTAATATTCTTTAAACATGCTTTTGCACCACTTATTGCAGTATTTCCAACAAATAAAACCTTTTTAGGATCAATATTAGGTAAAAGGCCTATAGTAATAGCGTTTTCTATATTCATATATGTGCCGAAGGAGCCTGCTATATATATGTTTTGAAGGTCGGTAAAACTTAACTTAGCCTCATTAATAAGCACTTTAGTGCCAGATGCTATAGCAGCTTTTGCTAGTAAGATTTCGTTTATATCCTTTATAGTTATTGATATATTTTTCCCAATTCCTGTTTCATCACTCCATGCCAAAATAAATGAGTAGTTTCCATTGTTGCTTATAATTCTACTCGATTTAATCCCTTTTAAAAACCTACCTCTATTATCAATTATATTGAGTCTATATAGATGAGCAATAGCATCTATCATTGCAGAGCCACATATACCCATAGGCTTCACATCTCCTATTGTGTGATAATGTACAGCATAATCTTGGGTAACACCATCAAAATATATAAATACCTGGTCAATAGCGCCAGACACCGCTCTCATTCCAAATGATATTGAAGCACCTTCAAAAGCAGGTCCTGCAGGTGTTGAACATGCATAGATTTCTTTACCTGTATTTAGGAGAATCTCAGTGTTTGTTCCTATATCTATTAACATGCATGGTTTTTCACAATTTTCAAGGTCAACAGCAATAGCATCTGCAAGAGCATCAGATCCAACATAACCAGCTATAACAGGTAGCATATAAATAATACCATTTCTATTGATAGACACTCCTAAATCTTTAGCTCTAAGATAGATAGACCTAGATATAGCAGGTACATAAGGTGAATAACCAAGATATTTAGGTTGAATACCTAAAAAAATATGATGCATAACAGTATTTCCAACAACCACAGCCTCATATATATTATCCTTTGAAATATTTGCTCTCAACGATATGTGATCAATAGTTAAGTTGATGGCTCTTAATAAAATTTCTTGAAGTTTCTTTAAATTATCATTGCTTTGTATAGCATGACTTAGTCTAGAGATTATATCTGCACCATAGCTAGCCTGTGGATTAGGTATAGATTCAATTGCTATAGTGTTGCCATTGACAAGATCAATTAAATGAACAACTATTCTAGAGGTTCCGATATCTATAGCCAAACCATATAATTTATTGCTTGTGTCACCACTTTCAATATCAATTATTTTCTTATTATGCCAGACAACAATGGTTGCACTCCAGTCATTAGCTCTTATCACTTCTGGAAGCTTTTGAATGACATCTATATCGATATCAACATCATATAGATTAATAAAATCTTTAGACACATCAGCAATACGTTCATAATCTGCTCTAACGTCACTTAATGAACTCTTTGGCAATATTACAAAAATCTTCTTAACAGCAGGTAATAATTCAACAATTTTTTCAAATCCTACATCGGCAGATCTATAACGTTGAAGTATTGATTTAGATGGTATAAAAACTTCATAACTACCTTCAATTAATCTGACTTGGCATGCCAATCTATATCCTTTATATAGATCTTCTTCAGAAAAGAATCTCCTTTCAGAAGAAGTAAATGGTATTGTGGAACCTCTAGATAAAACTACCTTGCATTTACCACACTCACCTATGCCACCACAGTCAGATCTTATGGGTATCTCTAATTCTCTTAATACATCTAATAAGATTTTATTAGATGATGTAGCAACAGTTTTATCATATGGCTTAATTATTAGTATAACATTTTTGTCTTTTGGCATCATTTAAACCACTTTCTTAGGTGGTGCCTGATCTGCAGATAAGTTTGAATAACTGTAGAATTTATAAATATTGGGCCTGATGATCATTATATAATGGTATATTAGAAAAATATAGAAGACTTGCAGGTTTAGTGTCGACTTTGATGGGACTCATGGGATATAGATGAAATGAATTTTCACACTGGATCCAATTCATTAACGGAATTACATGTATTTGTAAGTACAATTAGCGGGAAAACGCTAATAGAGTCTTAGAAATTAGGGTTTTTAAATACAAAATAATAACTAAGGATTATGAAATAATTTAGTTCATAAAAATATGTTTAATAAATCTTAATATTTGATATTATCTACAATTTACAAAATTTATGTAAAAAATTACATAAGTAACTATAAAAAAGCTTATTAATATTTGAAGCAATTTTCATTAATGATATAGGTGTGAATCTATGGCACAGCGTTATTTAATGATATTAACAGGTCTTGTAATAGGCATTATAATAGGTTTTGTTGTAGGCTATATAGCGACACCTATAATAATGCCACCTACTGTACCGATGGCCACACCTACAACAGTTACGATTACAATGCCAATCATCTATAAACCTAGTGAGAAAATCCGTGCTGCATGGATTTACGTAGGACCTGTTGAAGATTTTGGATGGACATATATGCATGATGTTGGTAGAAGAGTTGTTGCCAATCTATTTAAAGATTGGCTTGAGACAACATATATGGAATCAATATCGAAAGAGAAAACAGCAGCCGCTATAGACCAGCTTATTAAACAAGGCTATAATGTGATATTTACAACAAGTTTTGATCATATGGATCCTACATATGATAAAGCACATGAATATCCGGATGCTATATTCTTTCACTGCTCAGGTTATAAAAGAGCGCCTAACATGGGTACATATTTTGCCGATCTTTACCAAGTCTATTACTTAAATGGTTTAATGGCAGGAGCACTTACTAAGACAGGTAAAATAGGTTATATAGCAGCTATAACTATACCTGAGGTTATAAGACATATTAATGCTTTTGCAATAGGGGCTATAGAGACAGGTACATTGCTAAATAAAAACATCACAGTTTATGTTATTGAAATTGGTGAATGGTTTAATCCTGATAAAGCTCGAGCAGCAGCTAAAACACTTGTTGATATGGGGGTAGATGTTTTAGCATTTACAGAGGATTCAACAGCTACAGTTGAATTTGCTGAAACCATGTATAAACAGGGTAAGGAGGTATATGTATTCAGCCACTATAGTCCAATGTATGAATATGGTCCAAATTCTGTTGTAAGTGGTCAGCTTGTTAGGTGGGAAGTTATATATTCAGATATATTAGCAAAAATTAAGGCTGGGATCTATAGCTCCAATAATCTAGAGAATGTTGACTACTGGTATCTCTTAAATACAGGTGCTGTTGATTTAGGAGCTCATATTTATCCAAATGGAAGTGTTATGTATATTAATCCAAAGTTTGTTAATGTTTTAAAGACTATAACTGTTAAAGATACTGTAACAGGTGAAACTATATCTGTATACGATCTTGTAATGAGAAGATATCAACTTATGAAAGAAGCACCGCTTCTTCAAACATTGCAAGGAACAGCTTTGACTCACTTATATGAATCTTTAACAACAATTCCAGTGGAAACAAAACATATTGTATCACAAATAGTAGCAGCAAGCTTCGATCCATTTACAGGTCCTTTAACAGGTTATTGCATAGCTGATTATGGATCAAGATTCTGCTCTGGTAAATCTGTGGGAAGTGTAGTCGATATAGCAAAAGGAGAAAGACTTACACATAACGATTTATGGACTATGGACTGGTTCGTTAAAGGAGTAGTCTACCAAGGTAAAATGTAGCTATTCAGCAGCATCTTTGGTTGAATTCATAACGATTTTTTATATCCCTAATTAAGCATTACTTTTGAAGTTGATAAATATGGGTAACCTCATTAAAATTGTAGAAATATCTAAACGTTTTGGAGATATTATTGCACTTGAAAATGTTTCACTTGATATAGGTAGTGGAGATATTATTGCACTTTTAGGTGAAAATGGCTCAGGTAAGACAACCTTAGCTAAAATTCTCTATGGCATTTACACACCAGATAAAGGTTATATAGAAATTAATGGGATACGTAAAATACTTACATCCCCTGCTGAGGCAAAGAACCTAGGAATTGTGATGGTTAGTCAGAGACCTCAGTTAATTGATGAATTAACAGCTCTTGAAAATATTTCTATATTCCTTAATACTTCGGTAAGTAGAATTTATAAAAATGTAGAAAATTTATTGCATGAATTCAACATTGATATCAATGTTTCTAAGCCTGTATATACATTAAGTTATACAGAAAAACAATATATAGAAATGATTAAGGCTCTTTTAGCTATGCCAAAATTAATGATAGTTGATGAAGCGACAACTTATCTTCCTCTTTCAATAAAATTAAAATTCTTCAGTATGATGAAGAAGGTCTTGGCTAATGGTAGTAGTATAATATTTATAACACATAAAATTCCTGAAGCCTTAGAATTCTCAAATCGTATTATTGTTCTTCGTAAAGGACGGATTGTTGGGAGATTTAATAGTGATAGTGTAACTGTAGAGGAATTAAGAAAAACTATGTTTGAAGGTTTTGGAGAAATAAGCTCTGATCATGTAACTAGACAGATAAAAGATGTAGGTAGAGATAGAAAGACAGTATTAAAAATAGACAATGTTTCAGTATTGGATGAATATAGTAGAAGAGTTGTAGATAATGTCTCATTGGATGTTAAACAAGGTGAAATTTCTGTGATAGTGGGAATAGCTGGCAATGGCCAAAAAGAATTTTGTGAAGCTGTAGTTGGTCTTAGAAGAGTTGAAAAGGGTAGAATATTGTTTGAAGATAAAGACATAACTAAATTACCGCCTAGCAAAAGAATTGCTATGGGCTTCCATTACATTCCTGAGGATCCATTTAGGGATGGTGTTTTCTTAAACCTTACAATAGCTGAAAATCTTAAGGTCTTTTCACAGCGGAGAATTGAAAAAGAAGTACTTTTAGAAACTATAAGTAAACTTAATATTATACCAGCTAATCCTAGTGTAAAGGTCTATAAATTATCTGGTGGGAATATCCAAAAAGTTGCGATTTCTAGGATATTTATAAATATACCAAGAATAATTATTGCATATAACCCAACTAGAATGCTTGATGAATACAGCAACAAGCTTGTGGTGACAGCATTAGCTAGGTTCGCAGCACTTGGAGGTACTGCTCTTATATTTTCAGAGGATTTAGATGAAGCACTTGCTATGGGAGATAAAATAGCTGTTATGGTTAGAGGTAAAATTGTTAAGCTATACGACCAGGCTATGGTGGAAAGAGCCGAACTGGAGAAGGTGATGACATCATATGATTAAGATCTCTATTGTAAAAAGAGAGTTTCCTCTATTCATGTCTATATCATTAAGAATAGCAATAGCGATATTAGGCTTGTTAATAGCTGTTACAACTGCCTCATCTATCTTTCGACAAGATCTATATACAACACTATCATTACTTACTACTTCATTTCTAAATTTAAATGTTCTTAGATATATTTCAGTATTTTTACCAACAGCATTAGGATTAATTATAGCATATAATGCATCCCTATGGAATTTAGGTGCTGAAGGACAAATCGTTGTTGGAGCTATGGGTGCTACTTTTATAGCTCTCTTTACCCCTCTGGGAAATATTGAATATATAGGACCAGCAGCATCATTGTTTTTTTCATCTATTGTCGGAGCTTTGTGGGCTTTTATAGCAATAATATTGAAAATATATTTTAATGTGAATGAGGCTTTGACCAGTCTTATGATGAATTATATTGCATATTATCTTGTTGATTACTTGGTCTATGGTCCTTGGAGAGGAAAAAGTGTTTATGGATATCCTGAAACAGATATGATTCCTATACCATGTCGTTTGCAAAGAGTTGTTGGTTATAGTTTTTCTCTATATCCTCTACTTATTTCATTGATATTTATTGTAATAATTTATTTCTTTCTATATAAAACTAGGATTGGAATATCTATAAGAGCTCTATCTACAAGTTCTCGAGCTGTTGAATTAAGTGGTATTTCTAGTATTAAACTAGCTATTCTTGCATTTATATTGTCAGGTGCTTTAGCAGGTTTTGCGGGTGGTACAGAGGTTCTTGTATATCATAGAAAACTTGTACCTGGATATAAAATTGGAGCTGGAATGGGTTATATTTCTATTATGGTTGCATGGCTATCATCATTGAATCCTATTGCTACTCTAGTAGCGTCTTATTACGTTTCAACTCTTTATATATTTAGCTTAGCTATACAGATTGGAAGTATTAATATAGGGGATGCTGTTGCTAGAATAGTTATAGGTGCAATATTTCTTCTTACGATAGTCTCAGAATTTATATCTAAATACAAAATTGTTTTAAGGTTTGAAAAATGATAGAAAACCTTTTAAATGTTTTTACATTATCAATGCTATTCATGGTACTAGGCAACATTATTATTGAAAGAAGTGGTATTATAAATCTATCTATTGATGGGGTGGTTACATTAGCAATAGCTATTAGCTATGTATTAATGCAGAGATTTGAACCAATATTATCAGTATTTATAGTAGTGTTATTGATTGTGGCCATAGCTTTTATAATATCATTATTTATTAACATTTTACATTCTTCACACATTCTTACAGGGTTATCTATGAACATAGCTTTGTATGGATTGAGTGCAACAATAGGGGTGGCATTAAGCATAGAAAGAACTATAAAACAAGTTATAATACCGCAAAGCTATGTAATAATACTTGCATTAATAGTTACATTTATGGTTTGGATTTTGCTATATAAAACAAAAATAGGGACACTTATAAGAGCATGTGGATTTAATCCCAGAGCCTCAGAATTTCTAGGAATAAAGGTATGGAAAGTAAGGACGATAGCATTGGCTATAGGATACACCTTAATAGCTCTTGGCTCATATATATACATTGTAGCATATAGAGGTGCATGGATACCTTATTCTGGAATGGGTAATGGATTTCTAGCTTTGGCTCTTGCTATAGCCTCATCATGGCACCCAATCTTAGCTTTATTAATAACGATTCTTTTTGTTTATTTCTACACATCGATATACATCTTACAACTAATCTATGGGATGCCTGCTGCAATAGTAAACATGTTACCATTTACAGTATCTATAGCCATAGTAACTATAATTCAAATAACACCGATAAAGAAAAAACTAACAATACCTAGAGCATTAGGTGAGGTATATTTTAAAGAGGAAAGAGCAACGTAATTAAAATTATAGAATTGTTTTATAAACCTTTAAAAATCTATATAGCTTTAGATGATGAACTCGGGCGGCACTAACCAGAAATGGAATGAAGATGTCAGCCTTGGCTGAACTCAACAGTAATGAAATAGAACATTGTAGTAAAAATATTCTACTTTTTTAGGATTTTTAATGCTATTTTACGTCCATACTCTCTAGCTTTCCTTAAACTATCATCGTCAGGGTCTTCTATAGCCCATACACCATCTTCTATAAATATCATTCCATGTTCCTCTATAACATCCTTTAAAGCTTGTAAGCATTTTTCTGCTCCTATTCTACTTCCAGCAGTGCATATAGCACCTCCAATTTTACCTTCCAACCTCTCATATACATCAATAGACTCATCTATAAATTTTTTTAATTGCCATGAAGGAAGTCTAAAATAAGATGGGCTTCCAAAAACTATGGCATCTGCATCTAGAAGTTCATCAACTTTAGTATTTTCAACTCGTTTTAATGCTACGTTAACACCTTCGATACTAACAGCTCCTTCATAAACAGCTCGGGCTAGTTTTTCTGTATGGCCTGTGCTAGAATAATATATTATGATAATATTAGCCATTTCGAATCACGGTATAGTATATCGTTTTTAAACCTTAAATAAATTTTGCATCATTAAATTAACATTATAATTTTAGTTAAATCAATAAAAGAATACATCATTGAATTATTTGATTATTAGTAATACCATGTATCTATATAGATGTGTTCTGTTAGATAATCTCTTTCTTTATATGCCTTGCATATATTTTTGAAAAGACATTTATCACATTTAGGTAAATCATATGTACATATATTTCTTCCAAATGTCCAAAACATATCATCTAATACAAAAACACTTATGTTGCTAAATCTTGATAGTACTTTATATGCCTCTCTAACACACAACCTTATAACAATATCCTCATCATATGTTGTTTCAATTCCCTTTCTAATTTTCTCAATCAAGTCATCTTCAAGTTCAATTAATCCTAATCTGATTGCTACTCTAGTTAAATGATTATCTACAGCAACGTTTAGATTATCTTCATCTAATGGTTTAAATAATTTTCTATAATTTAAGAATTTTATAAGCAAATAGGATTTCTTTTCAACAGGATCTTGATAAGCTTTAAAATTTTTTAAAAGATCTTGTAGCCCATAACCGTTTTTCCTTCTTAAAAAACCTTCGGAAAGTTCTATTAACTTAGTAAAATCACCATTAAAAATTCTAATAGTTTTTATACCAATATCGTTAAGGAGATGAGCCCTTAATTCGGGATCA
>Ga0209183_1000006_pt1 | contig 141815 bp, 156 predicted proteins | sample LHCtaG_2_FD_184120 | JGI IMG/M metagenome (GOLD analysis project Ga0209183, IMG submission 184120) | Hot spring microbial communities from Little Hot Creek, USA to study Microbial Dark Matter (Phase II) - LHC4sed_replicate (SPAdes)... | ecosystem: Environmental > Aquatic > Thermal springs >... | reverse complement strand
GTAGGCGTGGGCGTCGCTTCCATAGGCCCTCTAGACCTAAGGAGGGGAATTATTCTCTCTTCTCCGAATGCGCCCTTAAAGAACGTAGAGGTGGTCGCCGAGCTGAGAGAGAGGCTCGGCAAAAAGGTCCTCTTAGTCAACGACGCCGTGGCCGCCGCTTGGGCCGAGAAAGTCTACGGTGCTGGAAGGGGCTTCAGGGACTTGGTCTACATAACTTTGAGCACTGGCATAGGCGCAGGGGTTATAGTCGATAACCACTTACTCCTAGGGAAGGACGGCAACGCTCACGAAGTTGGCCACATAGTTGTCGACTACACGGGAACTATGAGGTGTGGATGCGGAGGCTATGGTCACTGGGAGGCCTATTGCTCTGGCATAAACATCCCAGAATTCGTCAAAAGGCTCTTAGAGGAGAAGTACAGAGATCAGCTGAAGAGCAGTCTTCTACATCGTGGATGGTGTAAGAACGGCCTGACGACCGAACTGCTCTTCGATTATGCCAAGCAGGGAGACGCACTGGCCGCTAAGATAGTTGAGGAGGAGATAGGCAGGTTGAATGCAGCCGGCATCGCGTCAGTTGTAAACTGCTATGACCCGGAGGTCGTCTTCCTAGGAGGGGCAATAGCCTTGAACAACGAGGAGCTCGTGATGAGGCCGATAGCGAAGTACGTCGAGATGTACATAACTAACAGAAAGCCTAAGGTGATGATAACGGACTTAGGAGAGGACGCTAGCCTGAGAGGGGCCATAGCCGTAGTGGCTAAGCCGCCTTCCTCATTAATTGAGTACTACAAACACTATTTGGGGCCTTCAAAGGATTCTTGGGTAGAACTTTAAAGTTTATAGGCCCGACGCTTAGTTGTCTTCGATGCTCTCTCATGAAGGTTCGACAAATTCCCTTCTCGTGGAGCATTTGAGGTGATAACACCTGGGTCGTCCAGTTATTAGAGAAGTCGAGGAAAAAGCCCCACAATACGAGCGACTACTAGGGCTTCATAGCCATATAACCGGGCTGGGATTAGACGAGAAGCTGAAGGCCATCCACATAGCCGACGGCCTCGTAGGACAAGAAGAGGCTCGCGAGGCCGCCGGCATAATGGTCGAATTGGTAAAGAGGGGTAAGAGGCCGGGACACGGCCTCCTCCTAGTAGGTCCTCCTGGCACGGGGAAGACCGCGATAGCGGTGGGCATGGCCAGAGAGCTTGGCAGGGACGTGCCCTTCGTGTCTATGTCTGGTAGCGAGATATACGGCACGACGATGAAGAAGACGGAGGTGTTGACTCAATCGATTCGAAGGGCCATAGGAGTGAGGCTAATCGAGGAGAGGGAGGTCTACGAGGGAGAGGTCGTTAACATCGAAATAGAGAAGGCCCCGCACCCTTACAACCCCTACGCTCAAGTTGCTCTCGGAGCATTCCTCACGCTGAAGACGAAACAGGAAGAGAAGAGCCTTGAGGTCGGCGAAAGAGTCGCTGCTCAGCTACTGAGGCTGAACGTGAGGCCGGGAGACGTAATAGAGATAGACGCCGAGACAGGACACGTGACAAAGCTCGGCAGAAGCAAGTACGCCGAGAGCAAATGGAAAGGCGAGTACAGGATTGGTAAGTTAGTCGAGGTCCCAAGTGGCCCGGTCAAGAAGACGAAGAAAACGACCCACACGGTCACGTTACACGACATAGACATGGCCAACATAAGGGCTGGGAGGCTCATGTTGTTCAGGGAAGAGGAGATAACGAACGAGATAAGGGCCAAGGTCGACGAGCAGATCGAAGAGCTCATAAAGAGCAAAAAGGCCGAGCTCGTCCCAGGAGTGCTGTTCATAGACGAGGCCCACATGCTCGACATAGAGGCGTTCAGCTTCTTGAATAGGACTCTGGAGCAAGAATTCGCTCCGCTTCTCGTGTTAGCCACCAATAGAGCCGTGACGAAGATTAGGGGCACGGACTACAAATCCCCACACGGGATACCAATAGATATGCTCGATAGATTGCTAATAGCTAAGACGAAGATACCACCACCAGAGGACGTGAGGAAGATAATAGAGATTAAGGCGGTGGCCGATGGCATAGAGCTTTCGACGGAAGCGTTGGACCTGCTGACCGAGATAGGCGTAGAGAGGAGCTTGCGCTACGCAGCTCAGCTCTTGCAACCAGCAAAAGTCGTTGCAGAGATATCGGGGAGCAACATAGTGAAGCCAGAGCACGTGAAGAGGGTTATGGGCGTGTACTTGGACTTCAGGGACTCGATAAACTACCTCAATGAGGAGCTCAAGAAGGATCCAGTGCTCTCCGAGTTCCTCCAATGACCGATGTGACGAGTACACAACAGGTTCCTTATCGCCGTTTCGCACAAACCTCTAAGGTCTTAACGAATTGCGCATTTTCTCACTCCATGGGTCGGCTATCCTTTCCAAATATCTCACGATTAACGCGTCAGAGACGATGACTTTGCTTTCACTCGTGTACTTGGTAATTTTGTCTAGAGAGCTTTTGTAAAGCTCATCTACTTCCCTCTCTAAATCGGAGGCCTCTCTAACGCTCTTCAAGCTCTTAGCCTTTATAGAGGCGAGGCTCAACTCCACCATGCTCGTGAACTTTTGGCCCAAGCCTTTGACATACTCGCGAATCCATTCGTCACAACCCCTAATTTCGTTGAAGCGCTTATTTACGTAAGCTATATCCAAGGCGTACCTGCCCAGCCTTGCTAAGTCGTAGGAGATTCTCGTGAACGTCTTTACCATGCGAAGGTCTGAAGCCACTGGCTGGAACTTCAGCATTATCTCAACTGCCTTATCCTCCACTTGGTCGGCCAAGATCATCAAGAAATCCGACGCCTTTCTTACTTTATTATGAATTCCCGTGGTAGAGGGATTCGTGGAGAGCCACCGAAAGGGCCTCATGTACCAGCTCGCACATGTGAGCGATCATGGTCTCTAGGCCCCTAAGTTCCGAGTCTATGATCCTTTCTAAGGCTTATCACCTTAGCCGAATTTTTCAGCTACGTATCTTTCAGTCGGTTGCTCCTAGATCATGTGATAGAGCTCAACGAAGAGGTAGAGCGTCTAAGCTCTTACATAGTTCGCCAATTGAAGGTTGCAGTTCGGGACGGCAAAGCGATGTAGAAAGTGGGCTCTCAGACTTGAGGAGTGCTTGGCTTACAGGGTACTGGTGAAGTTCGTAGAGAGGATAGCCGACCACTTCATTAGGAGAGCTGAGGTCACAAGGTCTTTGAAGAAAGCTCGATGAATCGACACCGCATAGCATGCTTGAAATGAGCTACTTCGCTAAATCTGTCTTCGAGGTCTTAGTGGGGCCTTCTTCAAAAAGGACTGTGCGCTGGCAGAAGAAGTGGTATTGAAGGTTAAAGAGGCAATAGCAAAGGAAGTGGACTTTATCGAGGACGTGGTTTAAAAAGCTGGAGAACTATCAGCAGATGCAACACTAATTCTAGAAAGTCTAAAGAGAATCAACGACTACTCGAGCGATCCAGCTGAGATAGTTTTGAACTTAAATGGAGCAGATATTACAGGGCCAAATTGCTTAATGAGATGTCACGCCGTTTGCCCCTCGACAGACTTCATAAGGAGACAGCTTCTGCCCTGAATCCTTGAGGATGCTAACATTTGATGGGCTACTTGACACCATCGTTTAGCACGAGTTTGTATGCACAAAGGCAAGCCAAACTTCGTCTGACCACCTTTTCACGACGTTCTTGTAGTCACATTTATTAGACGAGAGGGCTAAGTCTTAAGCAAGGCAATCGATAAAGCTTTAGCGCGGATGATCGTTGGGGGGTTGCGACCTTCTTGAAAGAGGACGGCGTCGAAGTAAAGCTCTCCCTGCCAAAGAGGGCCTTCAGATGGTTCGCGATAGTAGCGAAGAGGGACGGCGTTGACGTCAAGAAGGTCATAGAGGACGTGCTACTAGAGCTTTACTCGTTCAAAAACAGTCTCAGAGAAGTTAAGAAGTTCTACGGCGTTAGTAGACTGATTGAGGGCTCAACGAGTTTAGGCCATGCGCTAAGCTATGCTTTGAACCTGAGTTCGACGATCCATCGAATAGCCGAGCATCTATTGAACGATTTAGAGGGTGGCAAGGATTACGTCCTGAATGACGTCAAGCTCGTGCAAGAGGGGCCCGGGGCTTACAAAGGCGTTTACTTCGAGTTCGTCGGGGGAGATGGTCCGAACTCCATGATCGATTACTTCACTCTGCAGATACAGCATGACGGCCTCTACTTAGACGCTACGTTGACGTTGAACTTCGAAGACGTAAAGACTGCTAAAGAGGCTCTCAAGAAGCTGAGAAGGGCTGCTTTAAAGGTCGTTGAAAGTGAGGAGATAAGAGGTTTGGAGGAGAAGCTGAGGTCCGTGGGAGGGGGGCTGAACATAGATATTAGCAGAGAGGGGGGCCTAGTCTTCCTCACGTTCATGGCTTATGCCAATGACATAAACGCCATGCCCAAACTCCACCAGATAAACAACGTACTGAAGAAGATATGTGAAGAAGCGGGGCTTGAAGTGGCAATTAGTTGACGATTCTGTAGCCTATGGTCCTTCGACTTCAAGCCTCAAGAAACGTGGACTCCAATGTCTTGTGAGGCGCAGTGCTCTAATTTACGCGGGCTTCCTCACAGCAGTTGAAAACCTGTAGGCTCGGCGTGAGATGGTTAGATCATCATGGTCACGTGGATTGGTACTCGTCATCGCCTCAAGTGATGTTAGAAGAGGGCAAAATTAACTTTTTCCCAAAGGTATAATGTTAATAACAATAACTGCGTTGTTTCAGATAGAACTTGAAGGCCTTAAAGCTCAAAGACTTGCAGGTGTCAAGGGGATGATGGAAATGGAAATAGAGGGGATTGTTGAAGATTTAGAGCTGGGGTCGAACGTCAAGGTCCTCCTTAAGAGCATGGCCAAGACGGCCTTTAATGCGAGGAGGCTCGGAGAGGCCCTTAATATACTAGAGAAGATCACGACTCAATGCGGCTTGAGGGTCATGACCATTGCAGGGGCTGTTGTGCCCGCTGGTCTAAGAGGGTTACTGCGTGAGGCTTTGACTAGAAAATTGTTTAATGTTGTCGTATCGACAGGGGCCAATGTTACTCACGATCTGCTCATGGCGTTTGGAGGTAAGCACTACAGGCTCAAAATAAGCGACGTAGAGAGTGAAGGAGCTTTGAGGGTTAAGGGCTTTTGCAGGATCTATGACATCGCCGTCCACGTCGATGATTTCGTTGCCATGGAGAGAGGGCTTCGAGAAATCTTGGAGAGCCTTGAAGATAAGACATACTCGACGCATGAGATTTTGAGGGAGATAGGCCTCCGGGTAAGGGATGAGGGCAGTTTCGTGCGCGCCGCGGCCATGAGCGGTTGTGACCTCATCGTACCGGCATTTTACGATTCCATCCTAGGTGTACAGCTGTGGAGCCTGACGCAATTGCGAAGATTAAGGGTCCTCGAGGCCTTAGACTTAAGTTACCTAGTTGACTTGCAGTTCAATGCTAAGAAGCGAGGGAATAGAACCGGGATACTGATCATTGGAGGAGGGGGCCCGAAGAACTTCGCCCTTCAGTCGGCTTTGGTCGCGGACAAGCCTTTCGACTACGCTGTCCAGATAACCGTGGAGCCGCCGTATTATGGCGGATTGTCTGGCGCGACGTTAAGAGAGGCCGTAAGCTGGAGCAAAGTCCTCGAAAGAGGAGAGCACTGCACTGTCTACTGCGACTTTACAATAGCCCTACCGTTGCTCTTCTCGGCCTTGATGTGCTAAGGGGCTCCGATCTGGTGTCACCTTTCACCAATCAACAATACCTGCCATCGTCATTGCCCGCTAACACTAAAAACTCGGGACCTTATCTATGTATCGCTAGCTAAAAGGATGAGAGCATGGGTTTCCTCGACATGATAACGAAGGCGGCAGAACGAAATCGAAGCAGAATAGTGCTAGCGCTCGACGTAAAGGGGCCCTACGCCTTAGAGAGGGCGGAGAGGATACTTTGTGAGGTGGCAGAGTACATCTGTTGCGTTAAAATAAATAAGCACTTGATACTACCACGAGGAGTCGAAGGCTTAAGAGATTTAGTTAGCAAGGCGCATTCATTGGGATTGCCAGTGATTGCTGACTGCAAGATTTGCGATATAGGCTCCACGAACTTTGTTGAGGCTTCTGCGTACTTCAACGCTGGATTCGATGCCATAACCGTGGTCCCGCTACCAGGCTGGACCAACGGCTTAGAAGGCGTGTTTTGCTTAGCTAAGGAGGCAGATAAGGGGATCATAGTCGTAACTTTAATGAGCAATAGAGGGGCTTCAGAGTTCTTCGAAGCCATGATTTATGATGAAGAGCTCGGGGTCTTCGACAGGCTGTATAGGGTCTTCGCTAGAAGGTCTGTGAAGTGGCGTGCTGACGGGGTAATCGTGGGGGCTACGAGGCCCGAGGCCATAAGGCAGGTAAGGGAAATAGTTAAGAATTTGCCCATATTTTCACCGGGCGTGGTCATTCAAGGTGGTAATGTAGTCGAGGCCCTCAAGGCAGGTGCTTCCTACATAATCGTTGGCAGGGCTATATGTGAGGCCGATAATCCGGCGGACAGAGCGAGGGAGATGTGTGAGCTCACAAGGCAATTCTCATGATCTATAGCGACGCTACGCGGAGCGAACGGAGCATTTAGGGTTTTAAAGCGCTTTTCTAGCAAATGTAATGTAACCTGTGTGACCGATCATTAGGGTCTCGGGCCTCACGGCCCCCTCTTCAACTTTTATCTCTCTAAGAAGGGACTCATAGACCTTTATGTCCACGAAACCGTACTTCCTTAACTCTAATACTGTCTTCTCTACCTGATTTATCGTCGGGCTGAAGCTAGTGAAGTGGCCCCCTCCTTTAAGCGCTTTGAAGGCGTGGGGGACTACTAGCCAAGGAGTGGCCATGTCAAGAACTACGGCATCTACATCATCTTCGTCTATTCCCTGGGTCACATCCTTGACCTTCAAGACGACGTAGTCAAGGAGGCCTGCACGCTCCAAGTTCTTTCTTGCCACTTCCTGAAAACTTGGGTTAATGTCGTAGCTGTACACCTTCCCCGGTCTCACGAAAAAAGCAAGCGCACATGTAAGCGCTCCGCTACCGGTGCCAGCTTCGACGACCCTCATCCCAGGCCTCAGCCCCAGCTTAAAAATCATCAGGGCCATGTCTTTCGGATATATCACCTGAGTCTTTCTAGCTATCTTCAGAACGAAGTCCCAGGGCGTGGGCTGTAGAGCCACGAAGTCCGCTCCTATATTGGACTTAACCCTAGAGCCGTACCTCAAGCCTATCAAAGAGTCCAATGGTAAGTACCCTTTATGTGTGTGAAGAACGTGGCCCTTTTCAGCCTTCGCCAGATATTTGCGCTTTCTGTCGAGATACAATAGGACAAACGAGCCTTCACGTATCACGTCTTCTTGGCTTAGTAGAGCCATAACGAACCCTTAAGCCAAGCCCAGCTTCTCTTCGATCCTCTTTAGCCTAACCTTTATCTCCTCTAAATCCTTTTTTATCGCGACCAGTAGTGGGATCAAGTCGTTTAGTATGACGGATTCCGTAGGCGACGGAAGTATGCGCTCCCTAAGGGCCAACAAATTACTCAACCTTCTTTCTTCCACCAATGCCACCACTAGTTCTATTAGGTGGGCTTAGACAAAAAGTGAGCGACAGAGCCACTGAAGAGGTCTCAGCGTATGAGGCGCGACGTGGTAGTCGTCTTGACGATGATGCTAGTCTTGCTTGTCTTTAACGAGGGACTGAAGCTCGTCACGGGGACCGACGTGCCCTTAGCAATAGTTGAGGGCTACAGTATGTGGCCAACGTACGACAACGGGGACGTACTGCTAATAGTGGGGGCCAAGCCTTCAGACCTCAAAGTAGGCGATGTTATCGTCTATAGGAAGTACGATGGCACCCTCGTGGTTCATAGAATAGTAGACAAAAGCTATATAGACACCAAGTGGGTCTTCCGAACTAAGGGAGACAACAACCCATACCCTGATCCTTATCCCGTGTGGGAGGACCAAGTTGTGGGGCGCGTCGCAGGGAGGTTAATTCCAAAGGTTGGGATCCTCTTTAAGGCTCTGATGCCTTATAGGTATGCGATCATATGCCTACTTATCATCGCCGTTGTGATTTTAGTCGTTTGGCCATCCAGCAAGAAAGAGAAAACCGAGATTCTCGAGAAGAGGGAAGAAGATAAGTTTAAAAATGGTTTAAAATAGCTTTCTCCCTGTTAAAAGATAAAAATTTTCTAGGGTGTAGAAGTTGACGAAACCTAAGTACAAAATAGAAAATGTTGTGGCATCCGTAACCCTCAACCAAACCATAGACCTAAATGCCATAGCAGGGGCCGTTTTTAAGGCAGAGTACAATCCCGACCAGTTCCCCGGCTTGGTCTATAGGCTCGACAGACCGAAGACTGCGACTCTGATCTTTAGTTCCGGGAAAATGGTCTGTACTGGAGGCAAGTCTGAAAAAGACGTCTACAGAACCGTTAGGAAGATAATCCAAGAGCTTAAGGCTCATAAAATAATCATAGTAGGAGAGCCGAAGATACAGATACAAAACATAGTCGCTTCCGCCAATTTGGGAGCGGAGATAAACCTAGAGAAGGCGGCTTACTTACTCGAAAACGCTATGTATGAGCCTGAGCAGTTCCCCGGCCTAATATATAGAATGGAGGACGAGGGTGTAGTCTTATTACTGTTCAGCTCAGGTAAAATGGTCATAACCGGGGCCAAGAAAGAAGAGGACGTTAAGAGGGCCGTGAACAAGATCTACGAGAAGCTCAAAGAGCTAGGCGTGTTATATGTCAGGGAGAAAGAGTAACTTCTTAGAACCATATACATCGTAATACTCTTTTACCTCCTTGAAGACTGATGCCTCTATCTTGAGCTCGTCCTTCCTCGCCCAAAGCACTTGAAAGAGCTCAATAGCCTCGACTATCGAGCTAAACTTTAGGCCGTGCATCTTAATGACGTCGGAGGCCGACAAGTCATCCTCTCTTTCATTTCTATCAATCAACACGACGACTCCCACGACCTTGTAGCCCAGGGCCTCGAGTTCTTCCTTTAGCTTAAGCTTAGTCAGGCCAGTTGTTAAGACGTCGTCAACCATCACCAAACGAGAGCCTTTATCAACCGCACCTACCACCCGCTCGTCGCCCTTAACACCATAGCCCTTGATTTCTTTCCTGTCGTAGAGCACTGGCTTGTCCTCTCCATAGAGTTGCCTTATCTTAAAGCTTGTTGCCACGGCAAGGGGTATGCCCTTGTAAGAGGGACCAAATATCCCCTCAAACTCTCTTAAGCTCATCAACTCTGCTATGGTTTTGGCATAGGCCTCACCTACGATGTCGAGACTGCGAGGGTTGAACATTTTGGCAACATTGATGAAGAAGGGAGAGGTCCTCCCACTCTTTAGCTTCGCTTTATTGAATATTATAGCGCCACAACGTATTATCTCTTCCACCACCTTACGCTTCATTAATGCCAAATCCGACATACTAAAACACCACAGGATTGAACAATGAAGTAAAACATAAGCCACAAATTACTAGCAAGAAGGGGAAAAGGGATTTTCTTGAGCGTGACAGTGATGAAACGTCGTCTAGCGGGCCGGGGTGCGGTCGTGTCGTGAGTATTACTAAGGCAAGAAGGGCCATCATTATGAACCCGGTTATCACCATTATCGCTATAGCTATCATGGACACTATTTTGTGCTTTTGGGGGCCTAAGGCAGCTCTCACGACGTGGCCTCCGTCTAGCTGCCCCACCGGCAACGCATTTAGGAATGTTATGAGCATGCCGACCCAGCCGGCAAATGCCACTGGGTGCATCAATATTGCTTGGTCAGGCCCTAATTGTAGGAAAAGCGTCGCAATTCTCGTCCCTATGAGCGTGAATAGTAGGGGCTCTACGGATAATGGCGAAGCCAGGCCTTGCTCTGACAGTGATTGGGCTACATCGATGGAAATGACGTAGGACAAAGAAAACCCGAGGAGCGTTACAATAATCGACGCTACGAAGCCCAACAAGGGGCCTAACAGTCCTACGTCGAAGAGTTGATCTCTATTAAGTATAGGGGTTTCTTGTATCATAACTGCTCCTAGAGAGCCTCCTATCATCGGTGGCCCTGGAATGAAGTACGGAGGTGTGGACTTCAGATGGTGTCTCATGCAGGCAATTTTGTGACCTAGCTCATGAGTGCCGAGAACAAAGAAAATCGATGCTACGTATGCGAGCATGTGGAGCATCCTCTGTTCGCCGAACGTTGGATCGACGACGTTATAGACCTCTCCTGTTGTAAACAGGTAACCAGCAAGGATCACAGTCGCCATAGTGGCGATGAGTAATACCAAGTTCCAAATGGGGTTGTGCCTTGGCGGTTCTCGTCTCCTGATGAAAATTCTGAGGACTTTTTTACCGTTCTCGCTTCTCAGAATCGGTAAGTAACCCTTTTCGTTAAGCTCAAAATATAGCCTAATGAAGCGTTCTTTGGTATCCTCATCTCTAATGACGTAGGTCAAGGTGCCGTACTGGACTTTCCACTCGGTCACCGTAAAGTGCTTTCTCACGGTCTCGTCTACTTCAACTAAGAAGTAACTCACCAGCTTAACACCCAGAGTAGGACTCACTTACACTATCCCTTCTTCGCTAACTTTTATTCTTCTCGAAGAGCGATGAGTTCTTGTGGAAGAGTGAAATTGAAGCAAATCTTTAAGACCTCCTAGAAGCAAAATATCAAGTTCCCTAAGAGACTGGCGCGTGAGAGGTTGCAAGCAGAGAGCGAGGAGATTCCGCAAAAGGCCGAGTACATAATAAGGGAGTTTAGGCTCGAGGATTTGCACAACGTGATATACATCAACAGGACTTGTCTTCCCGAAAACTACACGCCAGACTTCTTTATTTATCATTTCAGGGAGTTCCCAGAAGGCTTTCTGGTAGCAGAAATGAACGGAACGATCGTCGGGTATATAATGACCAGAGTCGATAGAGGCTTTGATTACTACTCGTCACACAGGGCTTTCGCCGAAAAGGGGCACATAATATCAATAGCCGTCTTGCCTCATGCAAGAAGGAAGGGCATTGGGGAGGCTCTACTTCGAAGAGCGGTCGAGTCCATCAAGAAGCGGGGTGTAAAAGAGGTATACTTAGAGGTCAGGGTCTCGAACGCCCCAGCCATAAACCTCTACCACAAGCTAGGCTTCAAAATCGCGAGAAGGGTACCTAAGTACTACGCCGATGGAGAGGACGCCTACGTGATGTCATTACGGCTTGATTGATATCTGTTGCTCATTTTGTGGTTAAGTTTATATAGAAGCATCTTCTTGTAAACTAAGAAAATGACTATTGGGTGATCGTGATGTCGGTAACGCTTCCTGTCCTGGTGCTTAAGGAGGGGACAACGAGGACCGTAGGCAGAGAGGCTCTGCGAGCCAACATACTAGCTGCGAAAATAGTTGCGGAGACCGTCAAGACGTCTCTTGGCCCTAGAGGAATGGACAAAATGTTAGTGAGTAGCTTCGGAGACGTAACCATAACTAACGATGGCGCTACCATACTAAAGGAGATGGACATACAGCACCCGGCGGCTAAGATGATGGTCGAAGTGGCAAAGGCGCAGGACTCTGAAGTAGGTGATGGCACGACGACTGCTGTTGTCCTTGCAGGAGAACTGCTTAAAAACGCTGAAGAGCTCCTTGACCAAGACGTACACCCAACCATAGTAATCGACGGCTATAGAAAGGCGTTGGACAAGGCGCTGGAGGTCCTCGAAACCCTAGCGACGCCAGTAAGCCCGACGGACAAAGATGTCCTGACGAAGATAGCCTTGACGTCTCTAAGCGGTAAGGCCTCTGTGGCTGGTTCAAGAGAGCTATTGGCCAAGTACGCTGTCGAGGCGATACTAAAGGTTGCCCAGCAAAAAGACGGAAAGTGGGTAGTCGACGTAGACGACGTGAAGGTTGAGAAGAAGCGGGGTGAATCTCTTAATGAGACGATACTTGTCGATGGACTGGTGATAGACAAGGAAGTCGTCCATCCAGGCATGCCGAAATTGGTCCGCAATGCCAAGATAGCTGTCTTAGAGGCCCCCCTCGAAATAGAGAAGACCGAGATAACAGCCAAGATAAACATAACCACCCCGGAGCAGATGAAAGCCTTCTTAGACGAAGAGGTCAACGTCTTAAAGAAGATGGTCGAGAAGATAGCTTCGGTCGGTGCCAACGTGGTCTTCTGTGAAAAGGGTATCGATGACGTCGCTCAGCACTTCTTAGCTAAGAAGGGGATAATGGCCGTCAGAAGAGTCAAGAGGTCGGATATCGAGAAGATAGCCAAGGCGACTGGAGCAAAGATAGTGACGAGCATTGACGACATGAGTGAAAACGACTTAGGCTATGCAGAGGTGGTCGAAGAAGTCAAGGTAGCCGATGAGAAAATGGTGTTCATAAGGGGTTGCAAGAACCCCAGGGCTGTGTCGATATTGATCAGAGGAAGTAGCGACATGAGCATAAAAGAGGCCGAAAGGTCGATCCACGACGCGCTTTGCGTTGTGAGAAACGTAGTTCAAGAGCCCAAGATACTTCCGGGAGGCGGCGCTCCCGAGATTTCGATGGCTCTGGCCTTGAGGGATTGGGCTAGGAGCCTCCCTGGCAGAGAGCAGTTGGCCGCTATGAAGTTCGCTGACGCGCTTGAAGTCATACCGTCGATACTCGCCGAGACCGCAGGCCTCGACCCGCTCGACATAGTAGTCAAGCTGAGATCGCACCACGAGAAAGGCATGAGGACCTACGGCATCGATGTCCTCAAGGGCGAGATAACGGACATGATGAAGATAAATGTGTTCGAGCCTCTTGCGGTCAAGAGACAAGCGCTCAAGTCAGCTACTGAGGCCGCGATAATGATACTGAAGATAGACGACGTCATAGCTGCGGCGCCTCCGAAGAAGGAGAAAGAGAAGGAAAGAGAAAAAGAGAAGGAGACTCCTAAATTTGGCGAGGAAGAGTTTTGACAGTCAAGAGCACTGCAAAAGGTAGGAGGATAAAAGCTGAAGAAGTCAAGATATGGCTACCCAAGCTCACAAAGTATGAGCGTGCCAGAATAATCGGTGCTAGAGCATTACAAATATCCATGGGCGCTCCAGTCCTCATAGACTTATCTCTGGTCCCCGAAAAAGACCCAGTGAAGATAGCGATGAAGGAGCTGGAGCTCGGCGTACTGCCAATAACAGTTAGGAGGAAGTTGCCAAGCGGACACTACCAAGACATACCCCTCAAGTGGCTTCTTTAACTCACCTTCAACTCGATGTTATTATTTAACTCCTTTTTACGAGTCACATCAATAGTTAGAAGGAGAGCTTTTCTCTATGCCTAGTTATTAGTGCTAATACCTTTTGTGGTGGCAGGTTCATAATCTTCGAGAACAATAGAGCCCTTATGTCTTTGAGCTCCACGTACTTTAAATTTGCATAGGCATAGATCAAGCCGAGCGTGAAAGGATAGTGCAAGAATACCTTCTCGTTTTCCTTGACCCAGAGCATCTCAAGGGCCCTCTCAACTTCCATCACATCCCTTGCCAAAGGAGATACGACTTCTCCGTAGTAGCTCGTGGCTATGGCCTGGAGTATTGAGGGGAGAGGTTGCGCGGCTAAGCTCTTGACATCAAAAGAGAGCTTGTAGTGGAGAGGAAGCCACATTTTTTCGATGGTTGATGGTTGCAAGCCTAAGACCTTCCCCCGCACCAATAGTAGGATGTTTTTCACATCAATTTCTACCCCCAAAAGGTGTTTAGCCCATCTTTTGTCATCGCCTTTCAGTCTATTGGTTAACTCGCAAAGTTGTCTATAAAGCCATCTGTCGATTGCTACTTCTATGGGAAGAGGGTTTTTTAGCGTCTCTGCCTCCTTCAACGCCCCCTTCAATATAAGCTTTAACTCTGTCTCGGGCACTAAGTCAATCGCTTGCTCGGCGTTCTTAGACGATAACAGAGAAGTATAAAGAGCACCACTATATCTCCCCAGCGGAAGGGCCATTAATATCGCCTCACTTTCGGGCACTCTCAAAAACTTGGCCTTAAGCAAGGCCTTCAAGGTCTCGTACTCATACTTTGCGAAAGCTAACTCTAGGAAATCTCTCGAGACCCTCTCTCCCACGCTTCCAATCAGCGCGTGCAAGATTTCGACGAACCTGTTAGCTAGGTGCTTCTCTATTTCGTGCACATCTTCTGTCTGGGGGATGTCTTTCCCGATGTCGCTGACGGAACGTAAGTGAGTTAATGCTTGATGGATATTTGGGGCCTTGAGCAAAACTTCGTAGTCCTCGGGTTTGAGCATGACGGCCCTCTTAGCTCTGACTCTAGCTATGCTGTAGGCATATTTCGATGGATTCATCATCAATTCCGCTCCTAAGAGAAAGCTGCTTAGTTAGCTTAGGTTCAGTGCCCTTATAAGATCACCTAAGCCAGTACGGTTCTTTGCGCTCGTAAACACTACCTTCGCTTTGGGGTTGACCTCTCTCAAGTCGTTTATCAGCTTGCCTAAATCTACATTGAAGGCCTCAGCAACGTCGATCTTGTTGATGACCACTACGTCCACTCCCATGAATGAGGTGGGATGTTTGACTATCATGTCGCTCCCCTCGCTAACACTGACCACCACTACTCTCGCATGCGCTCCTAGCGGAAATTCGGCTGGACATATTAAGTTTCCAACGTTTTCTATGAAGAGTAGATCAATGTTCCTAAGATCTAAGAGGTGGAGGACTCGTCTTACTAATTGGGCATCAAGGTGGCACTCTCTTCCAGTGTTTATCTGAATGGCCTTTACCCCGTGACGCGATATCCTGTCTGCGTCTATTGACGTTGCAACGTCGCCGACTATCACCGCTATCCTGTACTTATCCTTTAACATCTCGACCAGCGCCTCGATTATCGACGTCTTACCAGCGCCTAGAGATCCCATAAAGTCTATGGCCTTGACACCATATCTATCGAGGAGGGCCCTATTCTCAAGAGCTATCTTCCTGTTGAGGTCCAAGAGGTCCTCTTCGACCTCAATATCCATTACCTCGCCTTGTGCCGACTTTATCGGCTCGCGTTCGTCTATCGACAGGCTATTTATTGTCGAGAGGGCCTTCTTCATGAAGAATAGGGCGATGTCTAGTCTAGGAGCTATTGAAGGGCCTCCCAAGAGGGCGATTTCTTTGAGGGACTGAGCCTTTTCTAAGAGGTCCCTCAGAGAGGTAGCCATTTCCTCCAGAGCCCTTTTAATCCTCTCCTCGGCCGTCAACATTCTTTCGCCTCTAACCTAATAATTCCGCTTATTTCGACTAAAGAGGGCCACCTCCTAAAAATTCTCTTCCTCCTTTCCTAAACCTTTCATTATGTAATCCTTACGAGGAGAACCTCTTCATGGATTTCACAATAAGGTTCTTCAAAACCCATCGAAAGCGTATTAAGGAGGGACTAGGTACTTTCTATGACTCCCGAACGCACAAAGACAAGAGCCCGTCTAAAGGTGTACCTATCATGAAAGTCATTCTAGCGATGACGGGCGCCAGTGGAGTTATTTATGGCGTAAGGTTGCTGGAGGTGCTCTATAGCCTCGGACACGAAGTTCACCTGGTAGTCACTAGAGCTGGAAGGTTTGTTTTGAAGCATGAGTTGGACTTGGAAGTTAACGAGCTTAAGAATAAGTGCTCCAAGATTTACGACGAAGAAGAGATAGACGCTCCTCCGTCGAGTGGTTCGGCTCGATTCGAGGCCATGGTGATAGCTCCTTGTAGCATGAAGACCTTGGCGTCAATAGCCAACGGCTTGTCAGATAATTTAGTCACGCGCGCTGCAGACGTAATGTTGAAAGAGAGAAGGAGGCTCATAGTCGTCGTAAGGGAAACGCCTCTCAATAAAGCCCACATATTGAACATGTTGAGGGTAAGCGACATGGGAGGAATAGTGCTTCCAGCTTGTCCGGCCTTCTATCATAGGCCGAAGAGTATTGAAGATCTCGTCAATTACGTGGTGGGAAAGGTGTTAGACCTCCTTGGGATAGAGCACAGCCTTTTCCAACGGTGGGGCTAGGAAGTGACCGTAACGCTTTTTCAGTACTGATCAGAGGCCCGCCACTTCTTTAAATTTTCTTTAAGAAAACCCTTATTTACCGAGAGGGCCACCTTGTTATGGTAAAGGTAAAACTCTACGTTTCTCCTCAATGTCCTAGATGTGAGGTGCTGAAAAAAGCCATGAAGGAAATGGGGGTCGAGTACGAGGTGCTCGATGTTTCCAACTCCGATGTAATGACGGACCTAATAATGAGGGACATATTCTTAACGGAGACTCCAGGGCTCGAGGTCGACGGCAAGTTCTTCCACGCAAGGGAAATTTTTGATGGGGATAGGCTAATCATAGACAAATTACGCAAGGTTCTTGGGAGGGAGTGATGTGGCGTCTCGAAGGAGTGAGAAGAAAGCGCGTTTAAAGTCAAAACAGGCCTCTTTAGAGGCTTGGTTTAAGGCGGCTTCACATTACGTCGCTGGCAAGCCCCTCGTTAGGACGACTGATGGGTACATGGTCCCTTGGGATAGGGGGGCCATTACTAGGCAACTATTAAGGGAGACGAAGCTGGCTGAAGAGTTCTTCGACGTCCCGCCCATGAGCACTAAAGATGCTGAGGAAATCGCCCGTGAGGCGGAAAAGAGGATCCTTGGGATGAGAGCTAAATTCGTGAGCGGAGCTCTAATACGAGAGCTCGTCAATAACATATTACTTGAAAGGTCAGAGGAACATCCCGAGTACGTGATATACAGAAACATCTTGACAAGGGTAGGCGCTCCAGTGTATGATGCTTATTTGATAGACCTAGGCCTCGGCTTTGAGGCCAAGGAAAACGCTAACTTGCAACCTAATGCCGAGACAGCGCACAAGAAGAAGGCTGATAAGCTGTCGAAGGAAGAGTACCTGTTACTGCTCCACCCGAGAGTCGCCGACGCTCATCTCAAAGGCGATATCCATATACATGATCTTGAGTACTTTGGCGTGAGGCCCTTCTGTCAAGACTGGGACCTCAGGTACTTCTTCTACTACGGACTCATGCCAGATGGCACCGGACTTAAGACGAGCGTCGCTGGCCCAGCCATGCACCCAGAGGTGGCGGTATTGCACAGCGTCAAGGTCTTGGCAGCTGCGCAGACCAATTTTGCTGGAGGACAGGGGTTCTACAACTACAACGTCTTCTTGGCACCCTACTTGAAGGGATTGAGCTATAAGCAAATAAAACAACTAGCGCAAATGATGTTTTACGAGCTCACGCAGGCTTACGTGGCCAGAGGAGGGCAACTGGTCTTTTCGAACATACAATTAACGCCGACGGTGCCGCAGATATGGAGAGACAAACCTGTCGTGATGCGGGGTAGGATTGGGCCCGAAACTTATGGGGATTACGAAGAAGAGGTTGGACTCTTCTTCACCGCAATATATGAGGTAGCGTTGCAGGGGGATTATTGGGGCAAGCCATTTAACTTTCCAAAGCTCGAGGGCTACTTCACGCCTGAAAGTGTAAAAGACGAGTTCTATGATGAGTGGCTCTTAGTACACCAAGTTGTTGCCAAGTACGGCACGCCTTATTTTGATAACGCTATCCCGCAGTACCGAGGATATGGAAAGGGGGTCTCGTGCTACCAGTGCTGCGCTTATACTTTCACCGAGACCCCCGAGACGGATCCAGAGTTCTATGATAAGATGTACTTCGTCAATGGGAAGCACTTCAGCATGGGGGCGTGGCAAGTCGTCACGATAAACTTGCCTAGGTTGGCGTATCAAGCCAACGGCGATGACGACAAGCTCGTCGAGAAAGCGCTCGAAGTCATGGACCTATGCATCGAAGTCTTCAAGGCAAAGAAGAAGTGGATGGACTACATGATCCAGTACAACAGGCTCCCATTCGCTACTCAAAGGCCTATAGATCCCAAAACTGGTAAGAGGGGGCCGCCAGCTGTTGACTTCGATGAGTTGGTTTACACGATAGGAATCGTCGGCGGAAATGAGATGGCTCAGTGGCACACTGGTTATCAGCTTCACGAGCACGAGACGGCTGTGAGGCTTCTAATAAAAGTCCTCTTAGAGATGAGGAAGTACAAGGAGGAGTTAGAGAAGAAGCACGAAGTGAGGCTGGCCCTAGCTAGGACCCCTGCTGAGAGCTGTGCTCAGAGGCTGGCTGTTAGTGACCTGTTGTCCCCTAAGTTTAGAGAAAAGGCAGTTAAGGTCGTCAAAGGCGATGTGGAGACGGCTCTTAAGCTATTGAGAGAGGGGATTAGAGACGTGCCAGTGTATTATTCGAACGGTACCCACGTCTATGTGGGTGCGCCGATTACGCTAGCCGAGAAACTGAGCATAGAGCACAAGTTCTTCCCCCTGCTTAGTGGAGGAAATATATTCCACGTGTGGTTGGGCGAGGCTTATCCAGATCCAGAGGCCTTGTTGAAGCTCTCGTGGAAGATAGCAAAGGATACCCAAGTCGGATACTTCGCCTACACCAAGGACTTAACAATATGCGAGGACTGCGCTACCGTCAGTGGTGGGCTCCTAGATACCTGCCCGAACTGCAATTCGCCAAACGTCAGATACTGGAGCAGAGTGACGGGGTATTATCAAGAGGTTTCAGGATGGAACGAGGCAAAGAAGAGGGAACTGAAAGACAGGTACAGAGTCGGCGTTTTGAGCCTATAGCTATTTGCAACTCATCTTCAATAGCTCAAGTATTTTTTGATTAAGGACTCTATACGCTTCTCAGGCACTAGACCGACTATTCGCTCTGCCTCGGTGCCGTTAACGAACAGTATTAGCGTGGGTACTGCCATGACTCCATACTCTTCGGCCAGGTCAGGGCAATCCTCTACGTTCACTTTGGCAAAGACAATCTTATCCGAGTACTTTTCTGAAAGCTTCTCGAATATCGGAGCCAGTAGCCTACAAGGAGCGCACCACTCGGCCCAAAAGTCCACTAATATAGGCCTAGACTCGTTCTTTAACAGAGCCTTTAAGGAGGCAGCGTCCAGGTTTATGACGTTGCTCTTCTCAAAGTTTCTCAAGAGCTCCCTCAACTTCTTCTCTTTTATTTTTTCGATCTCCTCGTTGAATTCGCTGTTCAACTTTTTGAGCCCCCGCACAGAGGACGCCGAGCTCTATTTATTCAGCTTTTCGCAGAATTTATTATCTAAGAAATGATGTCTTCATAGGGGTTAAGGGCTTTGAGGCTCGCTGTCATACACGACGCAAAGAAGCCTGATGCGCCCTCTCAAGAGCTCCTAGAAGTTATTAAGAACAAGGGCTTGACGCCCGTCTTCTTAAGAATATCGAGCTTATCTACTTCAATTGACGGATGCGGAAGGGCTACGGTCTTTTACGGTAAGCACAAGCTGACCAGAATCAATGGGGCGATAGTCAGATCTATCGGCACGACCACGAGCATTGAACAATACGTCCGTAGACTGACTTTGTTGAAAGAGCTCGAGAGAGAGGGGGTGGTTGTCATGAACCCCGTAGACGGAATGGTTAAGGCTCGCGACAAGTATGGAGCTCTGAGCTTCCTTTCTAGAGCTGGGTTGCGCGTTCCAGAGACTATCGTGACTGAGGACATAGGGCTAGCATACGACTTCGTCGCAAAATTCGGTAAGGCCGTGATAAAGCCCCTCATAGGGTCTAGGGGTTACGGCTCAGTTTTGGTCGATAACCCAGAGATCGCCTTTAGAATTTTCAAGACCCTTGTCAGCTTTAACCAAGTGATCTACGTTCAGGAGTACATAGAGAAGAAATCCTACGACTTGAGAGTGTTTATCGTGGACGGAGGAGTATTGGCCTCGATGCAGAGATTTATCACGAAGCCTGGCGAGTGGCGCACTAATGTAGCTCAAGGAGGTAAGGTCAAGGCCTACAACCCCCCTGAAGAGGTTAAGGAGATGGCAATAAAGGCCTGTGAGGTGCTTGGCTTATGGTACGCAGGAGTGGACATAGCCGAGACCGACAATAGAGGCTACGTGATATTTGAGGTAAACGCGGCTCCGGATTGGCAAGGGCTGGCAGAGGCTACTGGGGTAAGGCCCGCAGAAGCAATAGCGGAAACCCTCATAAAAAGGTGCAAGCGCTAATGGCTCTCTAATAACTCTCTGTTGACCTCGAAGAATTGGGTACCCCACTTGAAGATCAATAGCACCTCTCTGGCCTGTTCTCTAAATCCGAGTATGTAGAGTGATGACGCAAGCGCCTCCGCCGTCGACAAGATGTAGGGGTTACCGAAGTTTATGGGATTCACGGCTATGAGCTTCGGAAGCCTCCTATGGAAGCCCTTAATCCTGACCCTATTAAAAAAGTCCTCGGCGTTCTTCCACGAGCAGTCTACGGCTAAAATCCCGCACCGCAAAGCATTGTCCTTATCCTTGATAGACAGGACTTGGTCTGCAAAAGGATTTAACACCACGCAGCCGCGAGGTACCTCCTTAACTCTGTAAATCGGCTTTGCTAAGTTGAATTTGACCAGTTTGTTGGCCGTGCACTTCTTTGGATCGCATTCTTCCATCATTAAGATGTAGAGCGTCACTCCGTCTTTTCTCATCATTGATAACACTCTTGTTAAAGGTAAAATATATAAAGTGCGTCATCAACTACCTCTAAGCTGTTGTTATCGTGAGCTATGGTGAAACAGCTTGCAGGCTCTATAGACTGCTCGGAGGTGATCGACAGCAGATGATGTTCGAATTTCTCACGCTAGATGACGTCGACCTCCAAGGGAAAAGAGTGCTCGTCAGAGTGGACATAAATTCTCCAATAGGCCCGGGAGGAGAGATACTCGATGAAAACAGGATTAAAGAGGCCAGCACTACTCTCAAAGAACTCAAAAACAGCAAGGTCGTAGTGATGTCACATCAGGGCAGGCCGGGGAAGAGCGATTTCGTATCTCTGGAGAGGCATGCCACCATTTTAGAGAAGTATGTCGAAAGGCCTGTGAAGTTCGTCGACGATTTGATGGGACCCGCTGCTCGAAGCGAGATAGCTGGGCTTAAAGATGGCGATGTGTTGCTCTTAGAGAACACGAGGATGTATTCAGAAGAGGTCATAGAGGCTCCAATAGAAGATTGTGCTAAAACGCACTTGGTACGAAAGCTAAGTCCGTTATTCGATGTATTCGTTAATGACGCGTTCCCGGCAGCTCACAGATCTCAGCCATCACTCGTCGGGTTCGCCTACGTACTTCCATCCGCCGCAGGGAGGCTTGTCGAGAAAGAGCTCAAGGCCTTAAGAGAGATAATCCCCCGCCTGAAGAGGCCCATAATCTACGTACTCGGAGGAGCGAAGGTAGGCGACAGGCTTGAGGTTATCGACATTCTCACCAAGACCGGGCTCGTAGACAAGATAATTGTCGGAGGATTATTGGCGCCAGTGTTCCTCGAAGCAAGAGGCGTGAAGCTTTCGAATAACAACGTGAAGAAGGACAAGGAATTTCATAGCAATGTCGAAAGGGCTAAGAGAATGCTACGATGGAGAGAGGACGCATTTGTGTTACCAGTCGACGTCGCCATTGACAAAAATGGCGAGAGGGTCGATTGTCCGATTGATAACATACCGAGCGAGTACAAGATCAAAGACCTAGGGCTAAAAACCGTCGAGGTCATCATAAAGGAGGTTTCAAGGGCTGGTAGCATTATAGCCAATGGCCCTCTGGGAGTCTTTGAGGAAGAGGACTTCGCCTTGGCGACCATGGAGGTATTAAGAGCAATATCTGAGGGCAATGCGATCACGATAGTTAGTGGAGGCCACTTGACGGCCGCTTTGCGTAAATTGGGGGCCGAAGACAGGGTCACGTACACCAGCACTGCGGGAGGGGCGTTATTGCACTTGCTAGCCGGCAGGAGGTTGCCGATAATAGACGCACTTGAAATAGGAAGAAAAAACGCCGAAAGGCTAAAGCTCGTTAAGCGTACAAGTTAAGTGTGAGGAGTTATGAGGACTAAGGTAAAGGTCATCGTAAACGGCTACGGGGTCATAGGAAAGAGGGTTGCTGATGCGGTGAGCAAGCAAGAGGACATGGTTCTCGTAGGGGTTTCAGACGTTGTCGCTGACTGGAGGGTGAAAATGGCGGCGAAGAAGGGTTACAGGGTTTTCTGCTCTTCACCCGAAAGGCTTGAGTACATGAAGAAGGGAGGAGTTGATGTTGAAGGACTGCTGACTGAGGCGCTCAAAGACGTGGATGTCGTGGTCGACTGCACTCCAGCCAAAGTCGGCGCTAAGAACAAGGAGCTCTACGAGAAGTACGGCGTAAAGGCTGTTTTCGAGGGAGGAGAGGCTCACGAAGTGGCTGGAGTATCGTTTGTCGCCACGTGCAACTATCACGAGAGCTTAGGCAAGCAGTTCACGAGAGTGGTTAGCTGTAATACCACAGCTCTTTGCAGAGTCCTCAATGCTATAAACAAGGCCTACGGAGTAGCAAAGGCTAGAGCCGTGATAGTCAGAAGGGCCTGCGACGTGTGGGAGTCGCACAAGGCAGGGGTCATAAACACCATAGTCCCCGAGCTTCATGTCCCATCACATCACGGACCCGACGTAAAGACAGTCCTTCACGACATAGACATAGTCACGATGGCCGCTAAGGGCTCTCACAACCTCTATCACATGCACTTCTGCATCGTCGAGACCAAGTCAAAGCCTACAATTGACGGGGTATTGAAGGCTCTCGAGGAAGAGCCTCGAGTAGTTCTAGTGAGTGGGCGTGACGGCGTAGAGGCCCTGAACTCGATAGTCGAGCTAGCAAGAGATCTTGGAAGACCCCGGGGAGATCTCTACGAAATACCTGTGTGGGAAGACGGCATTGCAGTCAACGGTAGTGAGGTGTACTTGATGTGGGCCACTCCCAACGAGTCGAATGTGATACCAGACAACATCGACGCTATCAGGGCCTTAACGAAGCTAGAGAGAGACTGGAGGGCTTCAGTGAAGAAGACTGATGAGAGTTTGAGGGTCCTGAAAAAGCTCTATTAAGGACAAGACCTGCGTTTCTTTATGTAGTTGACAAGACCTCCTTCCTTTAATATTTCCATCAACATGTCAGGCATCGGGGCCGCTTTAAACGTCAGGCCCTTACTTAAGTTCTTGACCGTCCCTTGATGAAGATCGATTTCAAAGACGTCGCCGTCGTCGGTCTTCTCTGACACCCCCTTAACCTCGATAACTGGTAAGCCTATGTTTATCGCGTTCCTAAAGAATATTCTAGCGAAACTCTCCGCCACCACCGCCGCTATGCCTGCAGCCTTTATGGCCAAGGGTGCTTGTTCCCTACTAGATCCACAACCAAAGTTCCTTCCTGCCACTATTATGTCTCCTGGCCTCACTTTCTTAGAGAAACTAGGGTCTATGCCTTCCATTACATGTTGAGCGAGCTCTTGAGGGTCTATGGTCTTAGCTTTGTACTTAAATGGTATTATGACGTCGGTGTCTATGTTGTCGCCGAACTTCCAAACCCTCCCTCGAATCACATTCATAGGAAGTCCCTCGGATCGGTTATGACGCCTCTTATTGCCGACGCTGCAACGGTAGCTGGCGAGGCTAAATAAACTTTTGAGGACGGATGACCCATTCGACCTACGAAGTTCCTATTGCTCGAGGATATTGCTACCTCTCCCTCACCCAGAACGCCTAAGTGGGTCCCCACACAAGCCCCACATGTCGGATTAGTTATTATAGCTCCAGCCTCAAAAAGCGTCTCTAGCACTCCCAGCCTCAGAGCGTCTCTGTACACCTTTCTTGAGGCTGGCGTCACTATGAGCCTTACCCCCTCTTTGACCTTCTTCCCTCGAAGAATTTTCGCGGCCTCGATGAGGTCCTCCAGCCTTCCGTTAGTGCAACTCCCGATGAAAGCCTGGTCTATCGGTGTTCCTTCTACCTCTCTCACTGGCTTGACGTTGTCCACTCTGTTGGGAGCGGCCACCATTGGTTCGAGCTTTGAACACTCCACGCGAAGCTCGTCTTCTACCTCCGCCCTTCGCCCTGATCTGACCACGATCATGGGGCTCCTTCCAAGCTCTCTCAGGTACTTCTCAGTAACGGCGTCGTACTCTACTACTGCGTTTTTAGCCCCGGCCTCCATGCTCATATTGCACAAAGTGGCCCTTGAAGCTATCGACAGGTTCGACAAGACCTCCCCAGTCCATTCGATTGACTTGTAGCTTGCGCCCTCAGCCCCCATCATCCCTATTACGTGCAATGCCACGTCTTTAGCGTAGACGCCCTTTGGCAGGAACCCCTCTAGGCGCACTCGAATCGTCGAAGGGACTTTAAGCCAGATCTTTCCTTCAAGCATGACGGCGGCCAGCTCGGTGCTCCCTATGCCTGTGGCAAACGCCCCCACTGCCCCATGAGTTGTGGTATGAGAGTCCGCGCCAACTATAAGCATTCCGGGCACGGCATACTCTTCAAGTATCACTTGGTGTATGATACTTCCCTCTACCATCCTAATGCCTTGCTTGTAGGCGAAGCTCCTCATTAACTTATGTAAGTTAGATATCTCAGCAGACGACGACGGATAAGTGTGGTCTATCACGAACAGTATCTTACTAGGATCCCAGACCCTCTTCCCTCCCATTTCCTCGAAGACCTTTATCGCCAAAGGTGTCGTGCCATCTTGTCCAGCTGCCAAGTCCACCGAGACTATTGCTATTTCTCCCGCCCTCTTGACGCTCTTTGGCTCTACTTGTTTTATTGCCAGGATTTTCTCCGCGAAGGTAAGCTCTTCGCTGTTGAGAATCTCCTCCATGTTCATAAAGTCTTCACCTAGCTTAAGTTAAAGGGTCTTGAACTCTGAATATTTAAGTTTAAGCCTTGAGAGGGCTAGGCGAAAAGTGGTCGAGATCCTGGGTCAGCTCGTCGCGAGCTCTTCACGCTTCAGTAGCCTGGGACGGCCTCTTCATCCCCGCTTCCAATTCGGCCCGGTAAGATTTAAGCTTTTTAGTAAGTCGAGAAGCTATTGATTTTGCATTTTTGTACGTGCCACTAACCTTCATCACATGGATAGCTGATGGTTCGTCATTTATTGCGCTCAAAAGAGCGAGGGCCGCCCTAATGATGTCAAGGGATGTGTGAGAGCACTTCAATATGCCTATCTTATTCTCCTCGTCGTAAGCCATGAGCTTAAAGGGATTCTTTGAAAGACCGTAGGTGCCTAGGAAGGAACGCATATGCTTTTTCAAGGTAACCCTTAGATCCTCCACTTTCAGGTTCAGTGGGGAATGGACGTGGAAAATCACGTAACGCCACCTGACTTCCTTTACCATTCGTCTACCACCTTAACCCCCGGTTGTACGAAGTCCGGAGAGAGTTTCTCTCTATTTAAGCGAATAAGCTCTAAAGGCTTGGTTGACACGGCTTCCCTTGTCAGCTCCTTTTCATCCAAGAGCAGGAGCGCAAAAGCGTAGAGCTCTCGTGGGGCCCTCATTTCTATGATCTTCGATGCCCCCGACGAAACGACGACGGGGATGCCCTTTCTCACGGCCCTCTTAAGCGCTAGGCCGTAGTTCCAGATGGCCTTGGCCTGCTTCTCAGGAGGCACGTAGAGAAAGTCCACTAAATTGACTTCGACGTAGTGGCCGCTCTCAGCCAATAGGCTTAACTGTCCTTCATCGAGGATTGAAAGAACGTTCTCTGGATCATAGAAGGTAACGTCAACTCTACGATCGCGTGCAGCGGTCCTTGCGACTGCAGTGTCACAGCAGTAGACCCCTATCACTTCGACACTTCGCCGTAATTTCCTTAAACATCTTTTTAATTCGCTGGCGCTAGAGGGCCTTAAATCCACTCTTATTGCCACGTCGATGCCGACTTCCTTACAATAGTCCTTGATACTCCTGATATCCTCTAATTTGTGGGGGTCATCTAATGAAAGTGCTATTAATGATAGGCCTAGGTGTTTTGCCATTTTGATCAATAACCTTGGAGGGTCCCCTTCACTGACTACTCTAACATGAAGATCTGCGTAATGCCTTTTGGGCATCCTCATACAACCCTTAGGTCGTAGCTTAGTAAGAAGTCCTTTACAGCTTCCTTCGACCCCTTAAAACTAAAAACTACCTTGATAACGTCGTCGCCGGTTGACAATCTGAGATGGCCCAAGAAAGCCTCTTGCTTGTCGAGCCTCATGTAAAGTTTTGGCTTATCATCAAGGTGTAAATTCAAGTCCTTTATAAGGCGTGCCTTATCTTCATCAGAGAGACGTGCCCAAATCCAACTAAATGCTTGGACCGCGTACTCTGGGTTTCTGAAGGAGACCTTAGCTATGTGGATCGGATTTTCATAGTGTCCACGGGTCTCTTCAACCTCTACCTTCTTTCGTCCTCGGAGGCTAGAAGGCATGAGATTTTCGACGGCCTTAATTACCTTGTTAAAGTCTTCAGTGGCGTGTATAAGGACTACGTACTCTACGGATAACAACTTGGTCTCTTGGTTCATAGCGTGATCAATCCGATTAAAGGCTCAAGGGCTTGGCCTTCTCCCATCTTTGATTAAAGGCATCACTAAATACCTTAATTAAACCCGGGTTTTCAGTGTAGTGGGGCTTGTAGTAGGACAGCTTCTTTTCCGTAGTCCAAATTAAGAAGATTAGCTTACTCTCATCGACCAATGTACCTCTAACTGGATACCAGTCCTCAGTTACGCACCTAACTTCTGCTCCGTTCTCTATGAGGTCTTTGGCAGTTCTCTTTGATCGTTCGTCTATAACCCGCATTAAGACCTTCACTACGACCTTACGATGAAGAGCGTCAAGCAATAGCTCCTTCACTTTAGGATACCACTCAAACGATGCCGTGAATATAGAGATGCTACGTTGCGCCCTCGATATTATCTCGGCTGTTTTGATCTCCATAGATCTTAGATCGTCGAGGGGCTCTATCAAGAGCTCGTCTCTAATGCCGTACCTCCGCTCCCAGTACTTGTCTTCTAAGCTACTCTTCACTGCTTGCAGATCCTTCTTCAGCTCTGCCAATTCAGCTTCTACGAACTTCGTCTTGATTTCGAGGAGTATCTGGACGGCTTTCGATGGGGGGATGGCCTCGTACTTTCCGTGGTCTAACATCTTCACGAGGCCTTTTTGTAAGAGTGAGGTGATGGCGACCTCAACGTCGCTCAATGGCGCATTCAGTGAGTTGCACAGATCGTTTTTGTCCACTTGAGGGTTTTCAACTAAGAGGAGGTAGATCTCGGCCTCGAGCCTTGATAGGCCAGCTTTCTTGAGGGTCTCTACGGTCGTTAAAGCCATGACGAGAGTTCACCGCGAACTACTATTTGGCCCCCCTCTTATTAACGCACTGTAGGTGACGATTCACAGAGCACCCTATATACCTCTTCAGCTATCATCAGTCCAGCTGTTATTTGGGCCTCCCACGTTTGAGAGGCTATGTGAGGTGTCACAACTACGTTTGGCAATCTTATGAGCTCCCACTCCTCCTCGGTTTTTGGAGGCTCGTTCTCGAAGACGTCCAACGTTGCCCCCGCCAGCTTACCCTCTTTAAGCGCCTTTAAGAGGGCCCTCGTGTCTATTATCCCTCCTCTTGAGGTGTTTACTATTATAGCGCCTCTCTTCATAAGAGAGATCTCCCTTTCGCCTATCATGTATCGTGTGCTTTCGTTTAGGGGTATGTGGAGCGTCACTATGTCGCTTTCCTTCAAGAGCTCTTCGAGCGTCGTAGCGACCTTAACGCCCATGCTTTCTGCTTCTTCTCTTACGTCCCTTATGTCGTAAGCTATCACCTTCATTTCAAAGGCCAAGGCCCTCTTGGCGACTGCCTTGCCTATCCTACCAAACCCTATTATGCCTAAGACCTTCCCCCTCAACTCGAAGCCCACGAACTCGTTCTTTAACCACAGCCCTTCTTTCAGCGTCCTGTTAGCTTCAGGTATCATCCTAGCTAACGCTAAAATAAGGGCCATCGTTGCCTCGGCCACCGCAACAGTAGATGCTTGGGGCGATGCTACGACCTTTATTCCCTTTTCAGAGGCAGCTTTGAGATCGATATTGTCGAGCCCCACGCCAGCCCTCCCTATGACCTTTAAGCTTTGCGCCTCCATTATCACGTCCTTAGTAAGCCTCGTCCTTCCCCTAACTATGATGGCGTCATACTCCTTAACTACCTTGATTAGTTCATCCCTCGTCAACGAAGGCTTGACGGTGACGAAGCAACCCTTGGATTTAAGGACTTCCGCACATGACTCATGAACGTCGTCGGTGATCAGCACTTTAAACCCTGTCACGGGCTCGCCACCTGGTCGTCGAAGCGTCTTTATATCTCGAGTGCTTTTATAGTTTAGCTCCTCGTGCCGTGAGGACCTTGACAAGAAATATACCTCGGCGACGTCACTATACAGTAGACGTCAATGCCGGAGGTAGCATTGGTCGGAAAGACGAACGTTGGCAAGAGCACGCTCTTTAGCGCCCTGACTATGTTGCCCGTCAAGATAGAGCCACGGCCTTTCACGACCATAAAGCCCAACATAGGGATCGCATATTTAAAGGTCAAGTGTGTATGCAGAGAGTTCGGCGTTAAGGACAACCCCCGAAATTCCATATGTCGAGATGGTATAAGGTATGTCCCCGTAAAGGTAATAGACCTTGCAGGGCTCATACCTGGAGCACACGAAGGCAAAGGGCTCGGAAACAAGTTCCTAGACGAAATGAGGGAAGCCGATGGGATAATTCACGTCGTCGACGCTTCTGGTTCCACGGATGCTGAGGGGAGGCCATGTCCTCCAGGCTCTCATGACCCTCTCTCAGACGTTGAAATGATAGAGAAAGAGGTCCACTTATGGATCTTAGGCATGCTCAAGCAAGATTGGGCCAAATTGTCAAGATCCGTAGAACACGGCAGGTTAAGGGCGGAGGAGGCCTTGGCTTCGAGGCTAAGCGGCTTGAAAATCTCCTTGAAGCACGTGAGGGAGGTTCTCGACGAGTTGGATCTGAGAGAAAAGAGACTCGGAGCGTGGGGCGAAGAGGACTTAACCTTATTTGTTAAGCGCTTGTTTGAGAGGGCCAAGCCATTTGTCATAGCCGCTAACAAGTGCGATATCCCTGAAAGCGTTGAGAACATAAAGAGGCTCAAGAAAGCTTATGGCGATGACGTTGTAATTCCTTGCAGTGCCGAGGCCGAATTGGCTCTTCGAAGAGCTGCCGAGAGGGGCCTAATCGAGTACACGCCTGGCGATGGCTCCTTTAGGATAGTCAGTCGTGAGAAGCTGACACGAGAGCAAGCGAGGGCTTTAGAGATCATCAAGCAGCGAGTTCTAGACGTATGGGGATCTACGGGAGTTCAAGAAGTCTTAAACACCATGTACTTCAAGAGGCTGAACATGGTTCCTGTGTACCCAGTGGCCGATCCCGACAACCTGACTGACACGGAGGGCAACGTACTTCCAGACGTCTACTTAGTTCCACGTGGAACGACTGCTCGAGAGCTGGCGTACATGATTCACACAGAGTTGGGCGAGAGTTTCGTATATGCTGTTGACGTCAGGAGGAAAGTTAAGCTTGGAGAGGATAGCGTTTTAAAAGAGAACGACGTGATATCAATTATAGCTACTAAGAAGCTGAAGAGGAAGTGACATGATAGAGATGGATATCGAGGAGCTGAGGAGGAAGTACCCCAACCTTGCCAAAGAATTAGAGGGGAGAGTCATGTGTATTGAGGTTAGGGGTTCTAGGACGAGTGACGAGGGCTTTCAAATGGGCATGCCTGATGCTGTTGACTACATAAGGCGTTGTAAGAGTGTTCAAGAAGCTGAAGAGGTCATAAGTTTCTTGGAGAGGACCGATCAAATATCGAAGTCCAAAGCCGATGAGCTCAGGGAGCAACTTTATAGCCAAGGGCTAGAGAGCTTCGGTCCTCACAAGGAATTTGGATATTACATGAAGAAGTATTACGCAAAAAGGGTAAGTGATGATTTGAGTTAACGTTTAAATCTTCCTTTTGACTTAAGACGTCTAGACCGCGCGTGGGGGGCATGAAGGAAAAGGCTTACGTATTGTGGTTCGAGGAAATAGACAAGAATGACTTAGCACTTGTAGGCGGCAAAAGCGCTAACTTAGGAGAGCTAATAAAGGCAGGAATACCGGTACCACCAGGCTTCGCTGTTACTTCGTACGCGTATAGAGAGTTCATTGAGAGGAGCGATCTAAAGAAGAAGATAAGTGAAATATTGAAAGAAGTTGCTAAGAGTAAAGACCCTAAGGCATTTGAAGAAGTGAGCGTGAGGATTAGGAAGATCATAGAGGAAGAAAATATCCCCGATGACATAGCGAAGGCCATCGTGGATAATTATAGGAAGTTGTGCGAAAAGGTTGGAAGGGCTAATGTCCCAGTTGCTGTTAGGAGCTCCGCCACAGCCGAAGACTTGCCTGGGGCTAGCTTCGCTGGTCAACAAGATACTTTTCTAAACGTCGAAGGCGAGGAGGAGGTCTTGCTTAAGGTCAAGAAGTGCTGGTCGTCTCTTTTTACCCCACGGGCTATATTTTATCGTCAAGAAAAGGGGATAAATCACGACAAGGTACTGATGAGTGTTGTCGTGCAGAAAATGGTCAACGCGAAAGCGGCAGGCGTGATGTTCACCATGCACCCTGTAACAGGGGAGGGGGACAAAATAGTAATAGAAGGGAGTTGGGGCTTAGGAGAGGCAGTCGTCAGTGGATCTGTTACGCCGGATACCTACGTCGTCGACAAGAAGACCTTGAAGATAATAGAGAGGAAAATATCGGAGAAGACTCATGAAGTTGTAAGAGATCCCTCTTCTGGACGGACAGTGAGAATCGAGGTCCCTCCTGAGAGGAGGAATGTGCCCTGTCTGACCGACGAAGAAGTCATAAAGTTAGCAGAGCTAGCCCTTAGGATAGAACAACATTACGGATACCCTCAAGACATAGAGTGGGCGATCGATCGCGACATGAAGTTCCCTGAGAACATATTCATAGTTCAGTCTAGGCCTGAGACCGTATGGTCGTTGAAGGAAGAGGAGTTGAGGAGAGGGCCTGGTATCGAGGTTAGGGAAAAGAGGGTAGTCGCTAAGGGCTTGCCAGCTAGTCCGGGCGTGTGGGCTGGCAAAGCCAAGGTCGTCAAGAACGTTGAAGAAGCTTCAAGGATGATCGAGAAAGGTGACATACTCGTGACCACGATGACCAACCCCGATTGGGTCCCGTATATGAGGCTTGCGGGTGCCATAGTAACTGATGAAGGTGGCATGACTTGTCACGCTGCCATAGTCAGTAGAGAATTAGGAATTCCAGCCATAGTCGGTACGGGCAATGCGACTAAGGTCTTGAAGAGCGGAGAAGAGTACACGGTCGACGCGACGACCGGTGTGGTGTACGAAGGCATCATCGAGGATCTGGTAAAGAAGGAGGTCAAGGCACCTGCTACGCGATTAGCAGTACCTATTGCGGAGTATTTCATACCCACGGGGACTAAGATCTACATGAATTTGGGGGTCCCCGAGAAGATAGCAGAGTATGCCGACTTGCCATTTGACGGAATAGGATTAATGCGCATCGAGTTCATAATGTCGTCTCATATAAAGGAGCACCCTCTCTACCTGCTGGAGATAGGCGAAGAGGATAAGTTCGTGAATAAACTTGCTGAGGGCATAGCAATGGTGGCTAGACAGGTCCAGCCTAGGCCAGTTGTCGTTAGGTTCAGCGACTTCAAGTCAAGCGAGTATAGAGAGTTAAAAGGCGGTGAGAAGTACGAGCCCGAAGAGCGCAATCCGATGCTCGGTTATCGCGGCGTCTCTCGCTACATAAGCCCACAGTATGAGAAGGCATTCAGGTTGGAGTGCAAAGCGATTAAGAAGGTCAGGGATGAGTGGGGGCTCAAGAACGTATGGGTGATGTTGCCTTTCGTGAGGACTACGTGGGAGGTTGAGAGGGCCCTACAGATCATGAAGGAGGAGGGACTCGAGAGAGGAAGAGACTTTAAGATATGGGCAATGGCAGAGGTCCCGAGCGTTATATTCGTTGCTGACGAACTTTGCAAATACGTTGATGGCTTTAGCATAGGAAGTAATGACTTGACCCAATTAATGCTCGGTGTTGATCGTGACTCGGAGATACTGCCGAAGCTAGATCCTCGCTACTTCGACGAAAGAGACCCAGCGGTCTTAAGGGCCATAAGCCACTTAATTAAGGTGGCACATAAACATGGAGTGGCCGTGAGCATATGCGGTCAAGGACCTTCGTACTTAGAAGACTTCGTCGAGTGGCTAGTACGTCAGGGCATAGATAGCATATCGGTTAACCCTGACGCAGTTATTAGGGTACGCCATCTTGTCGCGCAAGTTGAAAGGAAGATAATGCTTGAGAGTATGCTGAAGAGAAGAAGTAGAAGGAAGCGCAAGAAATGAGCTCTGCACGATCAATTAGGTTTAGTCATTAGCCCTGAAACTCTCTATTCGAGCGAGTACTAGAGACCTACTATGATCTCGGAACCTCTTCACGCAAGACTCCTCACAAATAAACGTCTTTGCACGCAACATTTATTAGAGGTAGGCTTAGTAGAGCGTCCTAAGGTGGTCTAAGACGTCCTCTAAAAAGAAGAGGGCTGAAGAATTCAGCATACCAGATCACAAACATTGTGTGGTATGTGGAGGGGTCGTGTCAGCTAACAAAAACCCGCCCGTTTGCGAAGGGGCATGCGAGGAAGAGCTCATTAAAAGAGAGAAGAGGTCTAAAATGTTCAGCTGGACTTGGATATTTATGATTATCGGGCTATTAGTACTAATGATTATCGCTTCTCTCGCCCCACGATGAACCTCTTTAGCTTTTAGCGACGTTCTTTATGACAGTTATTTCACAGGGCATGGGGAGCTTTGAGGCCGCCCTCCTCGCTGCTTCTTTTGCCACTTCTTCTTTATCTATCGGAACTCCTATAGTGAGGACAACGTCCCCAGCTTTTACCCTAGCAGCCGTTCCTATAGGATCGCCAAAGGCAAGGCGCATGCCATCCTGGAGCCTGTCAGCCCCCGCGAAGGCCATCATCTTGTTCTCTCTGAGAATGTGATGAGGATAAGGGTGAATTTTGAGGAAGTAGTTGTTCTCGCCAAGCCTTGAAGAGAGGTATTTGCTACATGCAACCCTCATAGCCTCTAAGGCGTTGTGCCTTATCTGTGCTGGCTCCTTAGCCACTAATTGGACCACTAGGGGGAAGTTAGCTTTCGTATTGCCCATGGTGAACTTGACGATCTTCGGCGGCGGGACCCCGTGCACATACTCTTTTCTAGTATAAGCTGGTCCCTTAACAAGCCTGTAGCAACGAGCTGGCCTCAGAGGCATACAATACGCACCTCTTCCCCTAAAATGGCTGGGATCTTTTTAGCTTTTCCTCGTAACATGAGAGCTAAGCCTCAAATGCACTTTATGCAGAAAGGCTAACAGAATCTGCATTTCCTTTTGAGATATAAAGGCTTTGCCCAAGATCCTCTTAAAAGCTAACTTGGCCTTCGGCTCTTTTTCTTTTGGAAAGTCGATGAAATTCAATATGTCCGAGAAGTACTTGAGAGCGACTTCTCTTAACTTCGCGCTAGCCAACTTCGTTTTGGGTCTTGTGTAGGCTTTAGATAGCTCGTAGAGTATTACTGCCATGGCATGGGTGACGTTCATTACAGGGTATTCCTCGCTCGTGGGTATGTTCACAAGGACGTCGCACATTGATAGCTCTTGGTTTGTCAACCCTATGTCCTCGCGGCCAAAAATCAGGGCTACTTTACCCTCACACTTCATCAACTCGTGTAAGTGCCAAGGAAAGACTACGCTTCTCAGGATGTTTCGGGGGCCAGCCAACTTGCCAGTTGTGCCTATCTTAAGGTCGAAGCCCTTTACGGCCTCTTCTAAGCTATCGACTATAATAGCGGATGCGAGGATGTCGTGGGCCTTTGCGGCAAATATCCTCGTAACCTCAGTAATAGGGGTTCGAGGTCTTACGAGACAGAGCTCCTTAAAGCCGAAGTTCTTCATAATCCTGCAGGCAAAACCTATGTTGATTTCGTACAACGGCTCCACGAGAATTACCCTGAAGTAGGGCACTTTTTCACCTCTATGAGGAAGAGCTCTTCAAACCACAACCTCTTTTTAGCCAATATCGTCAAGTTAAAATTAGCAAGTTCAAGCCTCGAAATGATTTTCGTGAAATTCGAGAGGGATGAGGCGACAAAGTAGAGCTTGCCATTTCTGCTCAGCAACCTATCCAGGTCGTCGATTACCCTCGCAATTAAAGAGGTGCCATTCGGGCCGCCGTCCCATGAGGGTTCGTCTATACGCGGGTCTCCTGTTGATGGCAGGTAGGGAGGATTCATCACCACAACGTCGAAGCCGCACTCATCCCTGAGAGCCGTTGTCGCATCGCTACACAAGAAGCACGTTAGGTGGTCGACGTTGTTTATCTTGGCGTTGAACTTCGCGTTACGGACGGCTTTCCTGTTAACATCTATGCCCACCACATAACAACCCCTTAACGCGCACTTTATTGCTAAAATCCCCGTCCCGGTCCCCACATCAAGTACGCGCTCTTCACTACTCAAGTTCACGTTGTCTAGCAAGAGAAACGTATCGTCAGAAGGAGGATAGACGCCTTCCCACACGTGTATGACCATCCCCTCGAAGACGAACTTCAAGCCCGCCTCCTCACTGTGTTAAATAGTCCTTCAGGACATTAGATATATAAGCAAAATCCGACGGTTGCAGGTCCCTAACCCTCTTGTCCATGTATTTCTCCAACCTTGCATCATAGTACGCCTTTTCGTCTATCTTTAACGGTAAGAGCTTCAGCATTAAGTTTCGCAAAGCCCTCCTCAACAACTTATTGCGCTGGGTGAAAAGCCACCTGACCACTTCTAAGTACAAGTCCAGGTCTCTAATCTCGTATGGAGGCAGGCGCCTCTCAAGCGCTATGACGGCCGAGTCCACTTCAGGTTCAGGATAGAAGTTCCTCTTTTTAATTAACATGAGCAGGCGAGAGGAGAAGAAGGCGTCAAGAGAGACCGTCAGCCTTCCGTAGTCTTTAGTGCCGGGTTTCGAAGCTATGCGAAAGGCTAGTTCTTTCTGCAACGTTAGGACGGCCCTGCTAAAGAGGCATTCCCGTGCCAGTTTAAAAAGCAAGGGCGTGGCGATGCTGTAGGGGGCGTTGGATACTACGAGGTCGACCGAAGGAGGCGTGAGGTCTAAGAAGTCGGCCTCTATTAAAACGATGTTGTCATAGCCCTTCAGAACCTCTTCGCGAAGGGCCTTGCAGAGTACAGGGTCTACCTCTACTGCGTAGACAAGTCTTGCTCTAGAAGCCAACGGCTCGGTTAAGGCTCCCAGACCCGCTCCGATCTCTAAAACCACAAGGCCATCTGCTTGTGAGAGCTCCACTATTCGATGTGCAACCTTCTCATTCACTAAAAATGACTGGCCCAGCTCCTTCTTCGGTTCTATGGAGTACTTCTTGATGAGAGCCAAAGTGCGTTCTCGCAAGTTCATGGCCCTATGGCTTTCTCTTTAGGAAGGGGCGGTACAGTGAATAAATAATATCTTTCGTCACCCTTCAACTCCGCCAAAATTCTTTCAACTATAATGCCGACTATGTTATTAACCCCGGTCCTCTTCTCAAAATCCTCGTAACTGACGAAGGGGGCTTTCTCCCTCTCCTTGATTATCACCCACATGGTCTTCTTCCCTATTCTAGGTAAGAGCTCGAGGGAGTGCATCTTGGTTGTAAGGGGTGGAGCATTATTTAAGAACTGTATAAATCTATTCTCGTGATCTCTTACTATTTTCTCTATCACTCGAGGCAATTCGTCTTTAGCGAAAGCTGTCAATTCTTCAAAGTTTAACCTCCTCACTATCTTATCTATCTTTTCCCTAAACCCCTTTCCTATGAAGACCTTCTCTCCAGGAGTTAGGGAAACGTTAGGCTTTGGGACCAGTTCTAGTAACATGAAGAAGTCCTCGCCAACGACCTGCGCTATTGGCTTGCCCATGAAATGAGGACGGCTTTCCCTTAAGTAACCTCGAGGAAGGAAATCCAATACATAGGCGTATTCCTCAAATTTCTTCTTATTTCTAGCCCACAAGTTTGACACCTATTTTTGCTTAAAAGCCAGTAAATGGCTACTCAAGGTGGGCACGAATCAACTCTAAGATTTTCTCAAGGTCCTCCGTTAAAAAGACCTTGCCTTCCTTGACGAGCAAGGCCCTAAGCTCCTCTATCGACGTGGGCAAGATGTTTGTTATTTGCACTGCGACAGACCTAGAAAGCTTGAACTTGTCTATGAGGTCCTCGACGAGCCTCTCGGCTTTTTCTGAAGGAATCTTCGAGAACTTAGAGGCATGAGAAAGAGAGGCCATCTGATATGAATCCAGGGGACCACGTTTTTGCCTTAACTCAAGTAAGTCGCGCACCTTTGATAGCGGAACCTCCTTGAGCCTCAATATCTTCATCTCTAAGCCCTCACGAGTGCGAGAACTCAGCTCTGAGGTATCTCTTGCAAGAATAAATATATTTATGGCTCAGAACCTGCTGTTCAAACTGCTCTCCTGGAAAGTTTCGGGGGCGAGGTGAAGAAGGTGAAGCGCTCTAAGGGTCTGAGAAGCAGAAGCAGAAGCCTATTATCAAAACACCCGCGCGAGCGCGGCATGAGAGGGCTAAGTTACTTGCTTTTCGAGTACAAGGTAGGCGATAGGGTCTGCTTTGACATAGACCCCTCAAGCATTAGGACTGCCCCTCATAGAAGGTACCATGGACTTACAGGGGTGATAGTAGGTAAGAGAGGCAAGGCATATATAATTGAGACCAAGCTAGGCGATAAGCGCAAGATAATAATAACTACACCGGAACACATAAAACCTCTCAACGCCACGGCTTAATCCTCGACTTCTAAGACGTCCAACTCTAAAACCTTAAGCTTCGTGCCCAGAACTTCTTGAAAGCTTGGTGTGGTCCTACCTTCATCTCCGTGGATAAGTTCCTTGACGTAAAGACCTCCTTGGCACTTTATCCAGACCTCGAAGATCCTGTCCTTAACGCTCACTACCTTTACTTCATAGACCTTCTTCACCCGTTGCTTGTCGGCTCGACGATGTAAGACCCTCCTAGGGGTCCACTGCTTTATGGTGACCCCTTGAAAGAACTTGCTGAGAGCTTCAAGCTTCTCCTTCTCCAGAGGTTCTTCCATTTCTACTAACGCCCTGTAGGTTTTCCTCTTCACCTTGGCCGAAAGCTTCAGTTTTCCTATCATAGACCTGTCAGTATATGATAAGCCTAAGACCTCCACCATACCTTGTGACTTCTCGTTAATAATCTCTTGCAACTTTGCTAAGTCGATAGATCTCTTCTTGGGCTCTACGACTTCTACGACAAAAGGCCTCCCTGGGCCTAAGACTCTTACATCGATGTCTTCTCTCCCAGCTCCGTGAAATCGGGCCCCACGAGCCTCGAAGACCTCGATAATGGGCTTAGTTATGAGCTCCTCGACTGAGAACTCATAGCGCTTCCCCGTCCAATTACACTCAGAGCACCCGACCCCTCTACATTTGGAGCAGTACCATTTAGATTGAGGTATCCCGCGAATCAACTTCCTATAACGTCCATATACGAAAATAGGGCTTGGCTTTATCTCCACCACCATATTATGAAAATCTAGTATTACAAGAACGTCGGGCTTTTGGAGGTCTGGTTTCTTCTTTGTCTTGGACATTATTATCAGACTGGTCTCTCGATTTATCTCCCTCTTTATTGACTCCCCCCAATCCACCTCGAGGTATGATCTTAAGTTGTCTTCCTTCTCTATTATCCTGCCAGGTACTCTACACCCCACTAGATACGTGTTGAAGTCGTATCTTAGCAGATCAGCTGCCGCCTTTTCTGCGAGCTGCCGTAGCGGTTCGTAGAGCAGTCCTCCACAGACTTCACAAGGGGATGTTTCAGGCGCGTTAAGACCATACTTAACCAAAAGCTCCCTCGCTATTTTGAAGCCCGTCCTTGCAATGTTCATTAAAATGCCAACGGCTTCTTGATCTCCTTTGTTCAGGAGGTTTGAGGCTATCATACATATAACGGTCTTTAAACTCGAACCCCTTGCTTCGTTGCTCAGAGCGAAGCCCAGGTTTGCGAAGAATCTGCCAAAGCACTTGTCACAAAGTACGGCCTTCTCCGCCAGTTTCAGGGCTTTTTCGATTACTTCTGACGCAGCGCTCAGCATGCGCAGGACCTCAGCTGTTTCAGAGGGGCCTGCTATATCTTAAATGGTAAGGGCAAACGCCCTTTTCTTTGCTTCCTTAACACGGCCTTCATCGTCCGCTTCATTGCCTCGTAAGTGTCCAAGAGCTCCTTGACCTCTTTGACTTTTACGCCACTACCTCGAGCTATCCTCCTCATCCTGGACCTATTCACTATCTCAGGGCGCTCCAGCTCTTCTCGGGTCATGGACTTGACTATGACGATCCACTTTTCGAGCTTCTCCTGCGCTATGTCCGCAACCTCGCCGGGTAAGCTTAGGCCAAAGCCCGGTATCATCTCGAGAATCTTTCGTAAGGGTCCTAACTTTTTAAGCCCTTCGAGCTGATTTATCATGTCTTCTAGTGTAAACTTGCCGCTCATTAAGCTCTTCATCCCTTCTTCTTTAAGCGACGCCTCCTTCACCTTCTCTACTAGTGACTTGAGATCTCCCATCCCTAGAAGGCGGCTCACGAAGCTCGATGGCTCGAAGACCTCGAACTCCTCGAGGTCCTCACCAACTCCTACAAACTTAATCCGCGCGCCAGTAGCGACGACGGCTGAGAGTGCCCCACCACCCTTCGCAGCCCCATCCAGCTTAGTGACTATTATCGACCCTATCTTGGTTGCATTGTTAAATGCTTCTGCTTGGGGTTTGGCTTGTTGACCTATAGTGGCATCAATCACAAGTATAATCTCGTCCGGCTTTATAGCCTCTGATAGCTGCCTCATTTCTTCCATTAAGGTATGCTCGCTCTTGTGCCGCCCTGCTGTGTCAATTATTATGACGTTGCAACCCATGTTCTTGAGGGTCTCAACGCCTCTGAGGGCTATTTCTACGGTATTTCCTGTTCTCTCCCCATAAAATGGGACTCCGGCCTTCACGGCCAACTGCTTTAACTGGTCATAAGCCCCTGGCCTGAACGTGTCTGCGCAGATCACGCCTGGACGATACCCTTTCCTCTTGTAGAACCACGCCAGTTTAGCAGCAGTAGTGGTCTTACCAGATCCCTGTACTCCCACCAGCATGAGCACAATCGGTTTGTTGGTGGGGTACAGTACGTCGGGTTGGCCTTCTCCTCCTAAGAGCTCTACAAGAGATTCGTAGAGGGCCTTCAACGTGACCTCCCTTCGAGTAAAGCCTAAGGGCACGGGCTCTTTGAGGGCCCTTTCTTCAATTTTTTGAGTTAACTTGAGAACTAACTCAACATTGACATCTGCTAATAAGAGGGCCCTTTGCACGTCTCTTACGAGTTCCTTGACGGCAATCTCGTCCGCTACAGGCCTTCCCAAGAACTTCTTTACGGCCTCTCGTAGCGATGTACCTAATTTACTCAACATCAATCTCAAATCCCTTGTTAGCGGATATGCTTAAATCTATAGCGCTACTCTTCAGTTCTTGCTTTGGACATGTACGACTTAAAAATTAGCGACGTTGTGGACTTTACACGCAAGAAAGGCATAAAGAGGTTACTACTGCAATTCGCCAATGGATTAAAGCAGTACTCATGCTCCATTGTAAAAGAGCTCAGCGAAGAGTTACCAAACGTCGAGATCTTAATCTCAGGCTCGAGTTGTTACGGTGCCTGCGACGTAGCATTTGAAGAGGCGCTAGGGGTCGGCGCCCATGGAATTGTCCACTACGGGCACACCCCCTTCCCAGAGACCTTCACCTACGCCAATAAGCTCGGCATCGATGTGTTCTTCGTAGAGGCTTTTTCGAGGCCAGAGCTCCTGTCTAAGGCCATCGATAGAGCACTCGACGTTTTATGCTCAATGATAAATGTCATTGACGTAGGCATTACCGCGTCTCTTCAAGAGGTTCCCCACATAGCGCTAATCGAACAACGCCTTGAACAAGAGGGCTTTCGAGTTCATGTAGGCGCTGGCTCCGATAGGGTCAAGTATGCTGGACAGGTTTTGGGCTGTGACTACACCTCGGCCCTTTCAATTAAAGACGATGTCGAGGGCTTCGTACACTTGGGCGGAGGACTTTTCCATGCCCTAGGTTTGGGACTGGCAACCCAAAGGCCTGTGGTGCTGTGTGATCCCTACAGGGGTGAGGCTCGAGATATCGAACATATCGTGAGGAAAGTTAAGGCTGCGAGGCTGTACTATGTGACCCAAGCAATAGAAGAAGCAAGACGATACTGCGTGGTTATCGGATGTAAATGGCGGCAGAGACATTTGCACTCTGCGATGAAGGTGAAGAAATTGCTCGAAAGGAGGGGAAGGAAGGCTTATCTCCTAACCTTATACGAAATATCGCCGCAAGCCTTGGACAACTTTCCGGAGCCCGACGCCTTCGTCATAACGGCTTGCCCCAGAATTCCAATCGACGACTACATGAACTACAAAAGGCCCGTGCTAACAGTTCTTGAAGCGTTAATAGTAGCTGGAGCATTAAAGCTTGAGGAGTGGTCTTTGTGTGATTGGGACTTTAACGAAAAAGCAGCTTGCGATACTGCTTTCAAAGGTTAATGAGCACCCAGAGCCTAAGGTCTCACTCGAGCAGTACACACTAGTGAGCGAAGAGGTAAGTGACCTATTGTGGACCATAGAGACAACATTTGGCGACATAAGCGGGAAGGTGCTCGTAGACTTAGGCTGTGGAACTGGAAGATTGGCCATAGGCTCAGCACTACTTGGCGCGAGCTACGTCGTTGGCGTCGACATAGATGAAGTTGCACTAAGGGTAGCCGCTGAATCGGCTAAAAAGTTAGGAGTTGAAGACAGGACTTCGTGGATTCTGGCTTCAGTACAAAACCTTAACCTGAGAGCTGACGTCGTGATCCAAAACCCTCCTTATGGTGTGAAAAGAGAGGGGGCCGATAGACCTTTCTTGGAGGCTGCCTTAAGGATAGCTCCGATCGTCTATAGCCTACACAAATCAGGGCAGAGAAACAGACTGTTCCTAAAAAGGTTTATCAAGGACTTGGGCGGAATAATTGACAGGATCGTACCCCTTGAAGTAACCATAAGACCGACATTTGAGTTTCATACCAAGAAGAGTTACAAGGTCAAAGCTGACCTTTACAGGATAATGAGAGGATGAAGATTATGAGCAAGAAGGTGTTGAAAGACGTCGTGGTCCCAGGAGAGGAGATAGGTGTCATAGAGGAGTTCTTACCAGGAGAGGGCACTTATGTAGATGGCGACTCTGTAAGGTCGATGATACTAGGCAAGGCTGTTTTGGACGTCCTTGAGAGAAAGGTGAGGGTCTATCCCCTAATTAAGAGGGGGCCTCTAGCCATAGAGAAAGGCGATGTAGTACTAGGCGAAGTCGTTGGAATGAAAAAAGATGTTGCGGTGGTACTGATAAGGAAGGTCGAGGACAAAAATTTGGTTTTAAACAAACCGCTTCACGGAATGCTTCACATAAGTCAGGTCAGTGACAAGTTCGTGGAATTTCTATCCGATATGGTGAGGGTGACAGACGTTTTGAGGGCTAACGTGATAAACTCAAGGCCTCCCTACCAACTGTCAATAAAGGAAAGAGGTCTGGGCGTTATAATGGCTTTCTGCTCTAATTGTCAAATCCCCATGATTATTAAGAATAGAAAACTTTATTGTCCGAGGTGTAGAGTGCAGGAGGAAAGAAAGCTCTCCGTGAAGTATTCGACCAACCTTAAGTTGTAGTGGTCGATAAGATGAAGATAAGAGTGTTGGAAAAAGGAGAAAGGAACCTGAAAATAGAGATAATAGGAGAGGGACACACGTTCTGCAATCTGCTGAGAGACTTTCTACTGAGGAATCCTGATGTCGAATTCGCCGCGTATAGAATCGATCACCCGTTGGTTTCTAACCCCGTACTCTACGTGAAGACCAAGAATGGAGGTCCTGAAGAGGCGTTAAAAAAGGCAATAGAGGACATTATTGACTCTCTTGAGAATTTTAAAAAGGTCTTTAGCTCCGCTTTAAATGACCAAAGGGCCTCTCAATCATGAAGAGAGAACGAAGAGTCTTGGCCATAGCCGGAGACAAGCAGATCATGGTTAGCGTCCTCTACAGAGGGAAGCTCTGGTTTGAAAGCTTAGAGATAAAAGTCTTAGATAAAGAGAAGAGAGTCGATGAGTTCTTAAAATTAAAATACCTGGACCAAGCAAGGATCATTCTCGTTGATGAAGGGTTTTTGAAATGCATCGAGACTGACGTCGAAAAGGCCTTTTCGACTTTAATCGCAAGAGAGGGGAGCGTTGAATTAATAATAGTCGGTGAGGGGAAGGAGAGCGCACCCATCTGTCATGAAAAAGTTAAGAGGTTATGTGTCCAAGGAAATGTTCCAGAAGCTTTAAGAGTGGCAAGAAGGATTTTTAACGAAGTGCACAACGTAATCGGCAAGACCTGACCTGAGGTGGATGTTCTGCTACCCCTATGCCCGAGGTGCGGCACTCTCATGACTTCAAAGAGAGAGGGCGAGAGGGCCCTCTGGACTTGCAAGCGTTGTGGCTACTCAGAAGAGAAAGTACAACTTGTGAAGAGGGAACAAATAACCCACAGCCAGAGGGAAAGGGTAGTAGTCATCGAAGAGGGTAGTTCATATAAGGCCATGCCGAAGACCACAGCAGCTTGTCCGGAATGCGGACATAACGAGGCCTATTACTGGATGGTCCAGACGCGCAGAGGTGATGAGGGCATGACAAGGTTCTATCGATGTGCAAGGTGTGGGAGGACGTGGAGAGAATACCATTAACCAATACGTGCATTGATTAGAGTTAAATATCGAAATCCACACAACTTTAGCTAGGAGGGTGGCTTATGTTTAAAGCTGTATTTAGAGACGCACGGTTGTGGTACAGGATAATCGATGCACTATCTTCACTGATAAGCGAGGGTACCATTAAAATAAGTGAGGATGGACTGAGGCTGAGAGCTATGGATCCTTCAAAGATAGCGATGATAGATTTTGAGATGCCGCGAGATGCCTTTGACGAATATCAGTGTGATGGGGAACTCACCATAGGCCTTAACTTTGACGAGTTGAAGAAGATAGTCAAGAGAGGAAGCGCGAAAGAGAAGGTCCAACTCGAAGTACCGCCTAGTGGCGGGAGGCTAAAGGTCGTGCTGAGAGGCAAAGCTTCGAGGAGCTTTGCGCTCCCCCTGATAGACGTGGAGTATGAAGAGCTTCCCACACCATCGCTCTCGTTCAATGTCAAGGCCACAGTGCTAGCCGACATACTTGAAGATGCTCTAGAGGACGTAGAACTGGTAAGCGACTACGTTAAGCTAGAGGGCCGAAGCAACGCAATCATAGTGAGGGGTCAAAGCGATAAAGGTGAAGTTGAAGCAACGTTGACCTCAGAGACTGGGGCCCTCTTGGAGCTAGAGGTTAGGGAGGAGTCCGTCGCCTCTTATAGCTTAGAGTACTTAATGGACATGGTCAAAGCGAACAAGGCTGCTGAAGTTGCGACCCTTGAGTTCTCGACCGGGATGCCACTAAGCTTGACATTTCCGATCCCAGGTGGAGGGACCATAAGGTATTATTTGGCCCCTAGGCTCGAGGAGTAAAAACGGAAGAGGACCATGATCATTTTTTCAAAATTAGATGCCGCGACGTATCCCTTCATAAGCTTGGCCTCGCAATTAGTCAAAGAGCTCGAAGAGAGCTTGGGGATAAGCGCCATATTATCTCCAGAGTCAGAAGTACTTCGGAGGAGCATCGAAAGAATAAGAGAAGCCGTGTACTCTCGCATAACCTCAACATATAAGAAAGACCTTGACGTAGAGATCTTGTCGCATCCCGTCGCGTTGTTGCTCATGAAGCACATGAGCAATGCGAGGCTAATAAACGTGTACGCAGAGGCCGAGAAGAACAGAGTCCTAGTGAACCTTCTAAAGGAAGACCATGAAAAATTAGTGGGCTTGGCGGTCGACGGCTTCAATTGGCACGTCAAGAGGGAAAAGAACTACCTCTTAATTAGGTTCGATGATTACCTCAGAACCTCCGTCAACATCTTAGACTCTCGCTGGAAGCTAGTGAACAGAAAGCTCGTAAATGGTTACGTCGAACTGTCTCGAAAAGACTTCTCTAGGCTTTTGGCCGAGGCTTATAGAACGAGGATCTTAGAGAGGGCCAACCAAGCAATGGATGTCCAAGTACTCAGCGCTCTCAAAGCAATAATCGAGGAGCTCGACAGAGAGTTCCAAGGCTTCTTACCAAAGATCAATACGAGCGTGACGTACATTGACGAGTACGAGCCTTCAGCTCTCCCGCCTTGTATCTTGAAATTACTAGAGGACGCCGAGCAGGGTAAGAACCTCCCTCACATGGCCCGCTTTACCCTCGCCACGTTTTTGATCTCCATAGGGAAGGGGCCCGAAGAGTTACTTGACGTATTTCGTAAGATGCCTGACTTCGACGAAAGCAAGACCCTCTATCACCTAAGGCATATAGCAGGTGAGATAGGATCCAGAACTAGATACACCCCACCTAGCTGTGCGACCTTGAGGACGTTTAACCTTTGTGTAGCGGATGATGATATTTGCCAAAGGGTCAAGCACCCCCTTACATACTACAACAAGAAGCTAAAGTTATTGAAGAGGGAGGGGCTTGAAAGAAGAACTTAATAACGAGGGTTTCATCAAGAAGATGTTTAAGAAGTACTACGCAGAGTGGAGAGGAGAGCCACCCAAGGACTTCAAGAGAAGAGAATTCGCATTCATGGTTTCGAGAAGAGGCGATATGGTTAGGCACAAAGCCTTCGAAGATTGGGGTGAAGTCAAGGAGTTCCTTTATAAGAACTCTCCGCTCCACGTCTATTACTCGTCAGCTTATTACGCACAACCATCGGCTCCAGATATGGATGCTAAGGAGTGGATGGGCGCAGATCTTGTATTTGATATAGACATTGACCACATATACACGCAATGTAAAGAACAACACGATAAGTGGACGTGCTTAGATTGTAGCGTTACTGGTAACGGCGTACCTCCTGAAGCTTGTCCTAGGTGCTCGAGCAAAAAGATAGAAGTAAAGACTTGGTTTTGTGAGAAGTGCCTTGAGATAGCCAAAGAAGAGGCCATAAAGCTCGTCGAAGACTTCTTAGTCCAAGACTTTGGCTTCTCGTCCCACGAAATCTCAATAGTGTTCTCGGGACGAAGAGGCTTCCACATCCACGTGGAAAGCGATGTCATAAGGGGATTAGACCAAAGGGCTAGGAGAGAGATAGTTGACTACGTGAGAGGTACTGGGCTCGTGGTGCAGGACAGGAAAAGGAAAATACTTGCGGCCCCCTTGAACGCTGGTGGGTGGCCTGGGAGAATTGCTAAAGGAGTCTATGAGCTCCTCAATTCTAGAAGTGCGAGGATACTTTCAGACCTTAAAGGAGGATCTAAAGTGGAGGAGGCAATAAAAGTCATAATCAAGGAGCTCGAGGAGGCTCGGGATTATTGGCCTTTAGAGGGCGTTGCGCGTAAGATTTGGCTCAAAGCCGTTGAAGAGGTCATAGCACATAAACGTTGCGAGGTCGATGAAAGGGTGACAACCGATATAAAAAGGCTGATAAGGTTGCCAGAAACGTTGCACGGAGGCACAGGGCTCAGAGCGGCAAAAGTCTCCCTAAGAGACCTAGAGACCTTCGATCCCTACGTGCATGCTGTGGCCTTTGTAAAAGGCGAAGTCAAGGTCAAGATTTTAAGCATGCCTAAAATAACCTTCCTTAATCAGACGTGGGGTCCATATAGTTATGAAGTCGTAGAAGTGCCAATGGGATTGGCCGTATACTTAATTTGCTCCGAAAACGCTATCGTGATCAGCGAGGAGGTTCGAGGTGCTTAAGGAGCTACTCAATGCCCTTTTTCGAGAATTAAATAGCGAGAAGCTCCTGTCGCTACCCCAAAACTTTTACGACGTTGCTTTAAGTTACATTCACTCCTTAAAGTTAAGGAAAAGCAACGAAGTCAGCGGATTACAACGTAAAATATGGGAGGGGGAGATTGCGCTCTTAGAAAAAATCTTATCGATCATTAAGAGCATCAGAGCAAGAAAAATAACGCTTGAGGCGATGGACGATAGACCTTTAGAGAAATTGCCCCCAGAGGAGGACATCTACTACGTCAATCTTCGAAAGGTCCTTGAGCTCACTAAGCTTGAGTACCTCAGAGCTGATATTAGCATTGGGGAAGTTGAGCCACAAGAAGAGGGCAAAGTCTTGTTATTATTGAAGAAGGGCTTAGACGAGGTCTTAGCCAAAAGACTTGGCCTGCCTAAGCTCGAGCCAGAAGATGTAATCTTTATAAATAAGCGAATAGGTAAAGTGCTCATCGATCTAGAGGTAGCAGACGAAATAAGCGTAAGGTGAGCACAGTGAAGGTTCCAAGAGAGATAAACACCTACTGCCCCAGATGTAAGGCTCACACGCCTCATAGCGTGGCTTTGTACAAGGCGGGGAAGAGGAGGTCCTTGGCCCAAGGAGAGAGGAGGTATGCGAGAAAGAAAAAGGGGTATGGGAGCAAGAGAAAGCCCGAGCAAAAGAGGTTTGCCAAAGTAACTAAGAAGCAAGTCCTAAAGCTTACATGTAAGAAGTGTGGTTACATATTGCATAGAAGGGGGATAAGGCTAAAGAAGCTTGAGATAGTGGAGGTCGCTAGAGGGCGATGATAAGATGGTCAAGAAGAGGAAAGAACTCGTGCCCATGCCCAAATCGAAATTCTACAACGTGAGGTGCCCAGAGTGCGGAAATATGCAGATAGTCTTTAGTCACGCTTCAACTTATGTGCACTGCTTTGTTTGTGGTAAGCTGTTAGCAACACCGACCGGCGGTAAAGCGAAAATAGAAGGCAAGAAGATCAGTGAGTTCGGATGATCTACAGAAAGGTGGAGGGAATTGGTCAAGAAGAGAAGGGAGTGGCCACAACAAGGAGAGATAGTAATAGGGACCGTAGCGCAGGTATTTGATAAAGGGGCTTATGTAACTCTCGACGAATATGGAGGGAAGAGGGCTTACTTACCACTAAATGAAGTCTCCTCGTCTTGGTTCCACAACATTAGAGATGTCGTACGCGAGGGCCAGAAGACAGCCTTTAAAGTCATTAGGGTAGATCCTTTGAAGGGGCACATAGACCTTTCGTTAAAGAGGGTGGCTGACGCAGAGAGAGATAGGAAGATCTTCGAATGGAAGAGGGCTAAGAAGGCCGAGATCCTACTAGATTTTGCTGCAAAGAAATTAGGGAGAAGCCTTGATGAAGCTTACGAGGAAGCAGGATGGAAGCTCGAAGACTACTATGGCGAAATCTACGCCGGGCTCGAGGAAGCCGCTCGGAGAGGCATTGAGGCTTTGATCGTAGCTGGGGTCAGCAAAGAATGGGCCGAAGTCTTAGCTGAGCTGGCAAAAGGGCACATAGAGATACCCCAGGTAAAAATGTCGATGGTTCTTGAACTGAGGTGTCACGGTCCTCGAGGCATCGAGGCGATAAAGAGGGCTTTAATGGAGGCCTTAAGCTACGCAAAGAACAAGGGCTACCAAGTCAAGATATATGCCGATGGAGCGCCGAAGTACAGGATCGACGCGACTGCAGAGGACTACAAAACCCTCAAGAGTGTGTTGAAGGAGGTAGCTAACGTGGCTCTAGGCGTGATATCAAAAGAAGGGGGGCAGGGAAGGATACTCGAAGAACCGAAGAAGTAGGTGTTGAAGGTTGAAGAGCCTATTAATGAGGTGCAAGAGGTGTGGGAAATACACGTTGCAACGTGACAAGTGTCCTCACTGCGGAGGAGAGCTGAGAGTGCCACACCCGCCTAGGTACTCACCTTATGATAAATATGTGGTTTATAGGCTTAAGGCCAAGCTCGTAAGAGGATGATTATACCTTTACAGTGATTCCGTTTATGTAGCATCGTAGTATAGTTAAGTTATTCTTAGATTGTTCAGCGGTCAGCAGAACTAGTACAAACGCAGTACGGAATCACCATATTATGCGATAAATTGCTATGTACCGTGAATCGCAATAGACCTTTTCAAAGTGGATTAAGCCTGCCACATATTCAGCATATTCAGGCCATATTCCCAAGACGAGCTTCGTTAATAAGGCATTGAAATTGCCTACGCCCCACCCCTGCTGAGTCAACAGAAATGAGGGCATTAAAGAACCCGCTATCTTCGCTATGGCATGGCTTTTAGGGATCTCTTCAAGCGAGACCAGCACGTATACTTCCCTGCCCTCTAGGTCAAAGCTTCGCTTCAAAATCTTTAGCGACTCTTCTTCGCTTTCTGACATGAATAACTTTGCTACCTCAATGTTCCTCCATTCATACACGTTTCCGGGATCTACGACCGTAGTTCTATTGGCGTAGTATTGTATTATATAGCCGTAGTCCCACCAAGAGATCACTATGGCGTTTTGATCAGTATTTTCTCTGAGCCATAAGAGTGCCCCCAGCCAATAATTATGACCACTCATGCCTATGTTCTCGTATAGCCTTGCATGGCTGACGACTTGGCCGTATCCAGCAGAATATGTGGGGATGGCGAATAACAATAGAATTGCCAGTACTGCTAATGTCATTGAGAGGCTGAGGCCCATCGCCGCTTCTCGATTGAGCCTTGAGCCTTTCTTTGACCTGACAAAGAGCCTTGAGCCATAATAGTCTATGAGCCTTGACAACACATCACCAGCCATTATCGCCACGGTTATTGATAAGAACATCAATAACCTCGTCTCAGAGGTTGCGAGGGCTACGGAAACACCGAAGAGCGATAACATGAACAAGTAATTGCTCCTATCCTTCGGATCTTTCAGGCTTCTTGGCAAGAGTGCGAAGACCGCGAATATGAGCGGTAAGCCAACTTGGTTCCATACATCGTGAATGGTGGGCCTTTGAGACTCTGCAACCGTCGAGCGGACTAGCCCCTTGGTCCCAAAAAGCCAATCCATTAGTCTGAGGGCATAATCGCGCTCTACAAACAGGAGGGCTACCGCTAAGGCTATTACTATGACTACGACGTATTTTCTCTTAACTTTACTCAGAGCCGTTAGAGGGATGGCCATGCCAATGGGAACGAGGAATGTTATCGACCTAAAGAAGTCTAGACCACCATATCTAATTGTAAAGGAGGTCGCGAAGATTCCCGATATCATCAATACTAATAGATAGGGTATAGAGATGAGGCTGAGGCTCTTATTATCCTCGCCGAAGAACGTTATCAGTAGGACGTAAGCTACTAGGACTAGATAAGCGAAGAGAAAGCCCCTCCAACCAATAGCCGCGATGCCGATGAGCATGCCGGAAACCGTTGCAAGCGCTACTGACGTCATACTGATACGTCTTCGCTCTTGGGTTGTTACGATGGTGTTAAATGACAAAAGGGCGAGAGCTAGGCCAGCGAACATCAAGGGCGCTGTAAGGGCCTCCTTATCGCAAAAGCCTTCGAAAGATCTTATTAAGAAAGCTGGAGCGGCCGCTGACAAGAAGGCTGCTATGATGCCCGCGGTGGTGGACTTCGTAAGCGTCCTAGCGACTAAGAACGCCGGTATTACGATTAAAGGGGCGAAGAGGGTTGGCAACCATATGGCCACGTCGATCGGCTGTAGACCTGTCAGCCTAGAGAAACCGGCTATAAACCACGAGACGAGGGGTAACTCGTACCTAGCGTCGAATCCCTGAGGGTAGTACCTCAAGGTATCGTTGGTGGGTATTGAGCCTTTCTTCAAGAGTTCTTCAGCGTACCTGAGGTGCACGTAGGGGTCGTCGCCCGTTAAAACGTGCTGATCTGAAAACTTCGGCAGGGACCTCAGGTAGCAGCCTAAGGCGTAAGCCAAGGCTAGTAAGGCCACGACTATAAGCGGCCTAAATCTGCGCAACTTCTCATGAATCACTTTCCAAGCCTCCGGTCTACTCAACACGCATCACCTTTTGAGGGGCTTGATATTAATTAATGCCATCTCCAAATGGTATCCCAGCGCGAGGGGCGCTGAAAATCGTAGCCGCCTTCTTATTAAGGCAACGCAAGTAAAAGGCATGAAGTAGTCACCTTGCTGACATTCCTAAACTGCTCTTTAAAGTTTAAAACTTTTTGACGGCTCTAGCATTGGGAGACCTGATCATAACGTTGAGAAAAGGCAAAAGACCTGGGTCGGCTTAGCAGTGCGCTAGGAGTGATGGACGTGGAAATGAAGGGTTACGATCCATTGAAGATTGAGCATTACGTGAGGGCTTTCTGGCACGCTAACAACATAGTAAACAAGTGCTTTGAAGCACGGAAAGGAGGGAGGCTCTTTAGTTTCTTAGAGGGTCCGCCCACGACTAACGGTTTCATGCACGTCGGTCATGCAAGAGGTAGGACGCTAAAGGACATAGTCATCAGATTTAAGCTCATGCAGGGATACGACGTGTGGCGCCGCGCCGGCTGGGACACCCAAGGCTTACCCGTTGAGCTCGAGGCTGAGAAGAACCTAGGCCTGAGGTCGAAGAAAGACATAGAGGCCATAGGTTACGAGAAGTTCGTAGAAGAGTGCAATAGGCTCGTCGATTATTACCTAGACCATTGGAGAAGTGCCTCGGAATTACTGGGTCTTTGGCTCGACTATGATAGCGCGTACGAAACGAGGCGAAGAGAGTACATAGAGTTCATATGGTGGGCATTGAAGCAGGCGTACGAGAAAGGATTACTAGTTGAAGACCTTAAGGTAGTAGCGTTTTGCCCTCGTTGTGAGACCCCCCTTTCGGACCAAGAGGTCGCCCTGGGCTACGCGAGCATCGAAGATCCTTCGATTTACGTGAAGATTCCACTACTTGACAGAGAGTCCACGTACGTGATTATTTGGACCACAACTCCTTGGACCTTGCCAGCGAATGAGGCGGTGTGCCTGCACCCAGACAAGTACTATGTAGAGGTCGAAGTGCAGGGCGAAAGGTGGATTCTGGCCGAGAAGCTCTTGGAGAAGGTCATGACCGAAATCGGGGTAAAGGAGTATAGCGTACTAAGGAGGTTCCTCGGATCGGAGCTCGAGGGCGCCAAGTACCTGCATCCGCTCCTAGACGAAGTACCCGAGCACAAGAATCACGAAAACGCCCACATAATGACGTGCGATCAGGGGGTCAGCATGGAGGAGGGCAGTGGATGTGTACACATAGCCCCAGCACACGGGCCTGAGGACTTCGAAATAAGCAAGAGATACTCATTGCCTGTCTTCTGTCCTGTGGAAGTCAGTGGCTTCTACACAGATAAAGCTGGTAAATATAAGGGCATGTATGTAAGAGAGGCCAACAAAGCAATTATCAAGGATTTAAGGAATAAGGGGCTGTTGGCTCATGAAGGAACGATACTTCACGAATATCCGCATTGCTGGAGATGCAATACCCCCCTAATTTACAGAGCCGATAAGCAGTGGTTTTTGCGCATAGAGCCCATAAAGAGCTTGATATTAGAAGAGAACAAGAAAGTGGAGTGGGTTCCGCCCTGGGCTGGCGAAGCCAGATTCCACAACTGGATAATCAATGCTAGAGACTGGTGTATTTCACGCTTGAGGGTGTGGGGCTCGCCTCTAAACATTTGGACTTGTACTAAATGCGGGCATAGAATTTGCGTGGGTTCCATTGAAGAGCTCAAAGGCCTGGCCCTGGCCCCTATTGGAGATGTAGAGTTGCACAGGCCTTGGATCGACGCCGTGAGACTCAGATGCCCTAAGTGCGGAGGCGAAATGAAGAGAGAGCCGCACGTGCTCGATTGCTGGCTGGACTCGGGAGTAGCACATGCTGCAGGCGTTAATTACTTAAAGGACAAAACGCTGTTCGAGAGATTGTTCCCCTATGACTTCATAACTGAGGCAGTTGACCAGACGAGAGGATGGTTCTTCTCACTGATATTCACGAGCGTAATGCTATTCGGCAAAGCTCCTTACAGGAGCGTGCTGTGTCAAGGTCACGTGCTCGATAAACTAGGTCAGAAGATGTCGAAGAGCAAGGGGAACGTTGTCTGGGCTCGTGACGTCATAGAGGCCGAAGGAGCTGATCCCCTACGGTTGTACTTGGTTATGAAGGCGGCTCCTTGGGAGTCATTGAACTTCGACTTCGAAGAGTTGAAGTCCATCAAACGTACATTAAACATAATATTCAACGTATTTAAATTCGCTAGTACATATATGGATCTTGACAAGTTCGACTATAAGAGATATCCAATAGAGATGTTCGTTGACAAGCTTGGGCCAGAGGATCAATGGATCCTCTCAAGAATTCAGACCACAATCGAGGCGGTGACCTCAAGCATTGAGGCATATAATATACACGAGGCGGCCAAGGCTATAGTTAACTTCTTTGTTGAGGATTTGAGTCACGGTTACATAAGGTTCACCAGGAGAAGGGTTTGGTTAGAAGAAGAGAACGTCGAGAAGCTTATGACTTACAGCGTGCTATACTACGTGCTCGATAAAGCCCTCCGGCTCATGGCTCCTTTCACCCCGCACTTAGCTGAATGGCTGTATCAAGCGTTCTTGAAGAAGTTCGGTCGCTTGAAAGAAGAGAGCTTGTTCATGCTCTATTGGCCTTCTATAGAACCCAGATTCCTCAGGAAAGAGCTCGAAGAAAGCGCTTCATTACTCATGGAGGTACTAACGCTCATAGCCAGCGCGAGACAAAAGGCCAAACTTAAGGGTAGGTGGCCAGTCTCTGACGTCCTCGTAGTAATATTTGACGAGGAATCAGCCATTAAGCTAAACGCGTTTTACAGAGCGTTACGTGAACAAGCCAACGCTCGAAGTATTGCCATCGTAACCGCCATACCCAGCGATGTGAAGTTGAAGGTAAAGATCCAGGAAAGTAGCGTTAAAAGGGTTGTAGGACCTAAAGTGGCGAAGCTCGTTGAGTTTTTGGATAAGGTCGAAGCCAAGGAGATAGTACAAGGGCTTTGCACTCGTGGCAAGATAAGCGTAAGCATAGAGGGCGAGGAGGTATTTTTGAGCAACGAGGACGTAGAAGTGGTCGGCATCGAGAATTACGAGAAGTGGGCCTTTGCCTTGGGCAAGCGCGTACTAGTATGCTTAAATACGGCACGAGATAAAGAGCTTGAAGCAGAGGCCCTGACTAGAGAGCTCGTTCGTAGGATACAATACATGCGTAAGGAGCTTGACTTAAATATCGAAGATTACATAGACTTGGTAATCGAGACGGAAGAAAGTGTTTTAAGCGTCTTGAGTGCAAAGAACGTAGACTACTTGAAGGGTGAGGTTAGGGCCAAGGAACTGAGAATGGGCAGTAAAGTGGATGTAGCCAAAGAAAGTTGGTATGCGAAGGAGTGGGACATAGACGGGCTGAGGGTCAAAATATATATGCGAAGAAGCGGGGAAGGAAAATAAAATTTTTAGTCGAGCAAAGAGCCGAGTAATCTTGGGCCGGGATGGCCGAGCGGACCAAGGCGCCAGCCTTGAGAGCTGGTGCCCCATGGGGGGCGCGCGGGTTCAAATCCCGCTCCCGGCGCTAACGCAAAACACCTCCCATAAGAGGGGCTCGATATGAGTATAAGGTTCTTAGACCACCCCTCCGATGTATACGTCGAAGTTAGAGCCAAGAGCTTAGAAGAGGCTTTCGCTCTCAGTGGAATGGCAGTCTACGAGGTCATGACTGATGTAAGCCGTGTTAGGAGGGATGAGGAGGTGGAAGTTACGGTCAATGGGTTCGACCTCTATTCTTTGCTTTACAGTTGGCTTGAAGAGCTGATATATCTCTTCGACTCAAAGGGCTTCTTGGGCTCAGAAGTAAAGGTCAAAGAAGTGGCCCGGGATCGCCGTGGCTTTATACTCAAAGCTGTGATATGTGGCGAAAAGTACGACGCTAAACGACATGAGTCAAAAACCGCGATAAAAGCTGCAACGTATCACCTAATGGAGATAAAGAAGGAGGACGACGAATACGTCGTCAGGTTCGTCTTGGATATCTGACCTACTTGACCTTTTTAGTTCGACTCGAGGTATTCTTTCCTCTTCCTCAAGAAAGCGTCTATCTCGCTAAACGGCTTGGCGGGGCTTCCCTTTACAGCAACACCTTCAGGGACATCCTTCGTCACCACACTGCCAGCTGCAACAAATGAGTTAGGTCCTACTTCCACTCCTGCAATTATTATGGCATTAGCGGCAATAATCGCTCCTTTACATATCCTCGTCGTGACGATTTTGCCGCTAGGAGGATACTTATCATTCGTTATGACCACGCCAGGGCCTAAGAAGACGTCATCCTCTATCACAGTACGTCTGGGTATGAAGGCATTCGATTGAACGTTAACTCGGAGGCCGATGTGAGTTTCACCTTCTACTATAGTATAAGAGCCAATGCTTGAGCCGTCGCCTATCTCCGTATCTTCACGAATGAGCACATTGTGCCCCAGATGAACTCCGCTACCTATCTTGACCCGCTCGTAAATAACAGAGCCGCTACGTATTATGCAACAATCCCCGATGACGCAGCCCTCGCTCACTTCGTCAAAGGCATGGTCAAGGTCTTTATGCCTTGTCCTTGCCTCCAAGAGTTTAACTAAGCTCCTGCGAGAAGGGTAGCCCAACACCACCATGTCGTCGATCATGGTGTCATTGCCCACTACGGTCTTGCCGTAAATCCTAGTTAAAGAGCCCAGGAAAAGTGTATTTATTAAGGCTTTGCTAGAAATGAAGCGCCACAATGCTGACCACCTAATCAGGGCCTCAGATCATGAATGGCCTTTCATTACTCTTTCAATACTCGGCAAGCTCTTCATCGGCCAGTTAAATTTGTGAGGGAGGGCCTATAAATTCTTTTGAGGGCGACTATGATTTGAGGATTGCGGTTGCATTACCATCAACTGCGCTGGCTGAAGCGAATTCTTTACTCGAGAAGACTATTAAAGTCGGGTTCATGGCGAGGGCCTTAGCTATATTCAGGGTCGAGCAATTAATAGTGTATCGTGACGAGACCGAAAACATTGATGAAAGGGTCCTCTTGGGGAAGCTCTTCAACTACTTAGCCTGTCCGCAATATCTTAGAAAGAGGATCTTTCTTCTCGACCCAGATTTAAAATACGTAGGCTTGCTACCTCCTCTAAACACCCCCAACCACCCGACGGAAAAGAGCATAAAGGATTTGCCCGAAGTCTGTTACCGAGAGGGGCTCGTGATAGACAAGAGAGGAGAAAGTTACTTGGTCGACGTGGGGGTTGAGGCTCCTCTCGCTCTTCAAAGCCTGAGAAAGCTAAGGAGAGGAGATAGGGTAATCTTGAGGATCGTCAAGAGAGACAATGAGGTCGTTGAGGTAAGGGAAGTTGAGAGACATGAAGTACCTCATTACTTCGGATTCGTGGTCGATGTAACAGATTTAAACCTCAGGGGGCTGATATCTTCGTTTAAGAGGGATGCTCTGGTCATAGCAACCTCTAGGTATGGCAAGGAATTGCACAAAGAGTTGCAAAATCTCCTAAAGTTGATGAGGATGCATGACAAGTTGCTCTTGATATTTGGCTCACCTTTCAGAGGACTCTACGAGATAGCGAAGAAAGAGGGGTTTAATCTAGACGACGAAGTCCACATGACTCTGAATTTTGTGCCCAGACAGGGGACTAGGACCGTGAGGCTCGAAGAAGCACTGTATTCGACCCTTGCAATAATTAATTTCCTTTACCACGAGCTCGAAGAACATAATTCGTCTTGAAAATAAAGATTAAATAGGGGGCTGAGGGATTTTACTCCTCAACACCGTTGAGCTGAAGGGCTTTAGAGGGATTAGGAGTTGGGGAGAAGCGTTCACCAGCCTCGCCGCGGGTCTTTAGGCTTCTATCCGCGGGTGAGAGCTCAAAGAATAGTCGCCAGAATAAGGAGTTGGCCGCATATTGATGTCGAGAAGCCGCAGTTGTTGGGCTTTGCCGCGTACAAAGCAGGCATGACACACGCCGTTGTGATTGAAGACAAGCCCACGAGTCCGTTTTATGGCAGAGAGATGGTGAGAGCCGTCACAATACTCGATGCCCCTCCTCTCTTCGTGTACGGAGTAAGGCTTTACTCCTCAACTCCCTATGGGCTCAAGAGCGTTTTCGAGGTCCTAGCCGATAACCTTCCAAAAGACCTAGCAAGGAAGACCTCGCTTCCTAAGAACTACAACAAAGAGGAGAAGATAGCGAGGGCCCAGCAATTGCTAAATGAGGTTGCAGAGGTCAGGGTCCTCGCGTGTACTCAGCCGAGGTTATCTGGGCTGGGGAAGAAGACTCCTGAGGTTATGGAGATAAAGGTTGCAGCCAAGAGTGTCGAGGAGGCCTGGAAATACGCGGTTTCGATACTTGGGAAAGAGATAAAGGCCTCGGACGTATTTAAAGAGGGACAATATGTCGATGTCATCAGCATAACCAAGGGCAAGGGCTTTCAAGGCGTGGTGAAGAGATATGGGGTGAAGATAATGCCTCGATGGCACAAGCACCGCAAAGGTCATAGAAGGACTGGCACGGTAAGTCCTCAGAAGCCCGACATGATGTATAGCGTACCTAGGCCTGGACAACTTGGATTCCACCAACGAACAGAGTACAACAAACGCATAATAAAGATAGGCGAAGACGGGTTGAGCATGACGGTCAAAGGGGGCTTTGTCGGTTATGGCATCGTCAAGGGACCCTACATAGTGTTGTTGGGCTCAGTGCCAGGGCCTAAGGGCAGGCCCGTGAAATTGAGATTTCCCATAAGACCTCCTAGAGGCGCGCCTACTGCTCCCCCCAAGATAGTTAGCATAGACATTAGTTCTAAACAGGGTGGTTAGCAATGCAAGAGCTGGTCAAGGTGACTACGGTTTACGACCTTGAAGGACGAGAAGTAAGTAAAATAGAGCTTCCCGAGGTCTTTAGCTATGAAGTAAGGGAAGACGTAATAAAGCGAGCTTACTTGACAGCGCTTACAGCAAGGATACAACCCCAGGGCAGGGATCCCATGGCTGGCAAGAGGACTACGGCCGAAAGTTGGGGGGTGGGCTATGGCATCGCTAGAGTGCCCAGGGTCAAGGGTGAGAGACATCCACGTGCGGCGAGCGCCGCCTTTGTGACAATGGCCGTCGGAGGTAGGAGAGCCCATGCGCCAACCGTCGAGAAAAAGATACGCGAGAGGATAAATAAGAAGGAGAGGCGGCTTGCCATTAAATCTGCTATAGCAGCAACCGCCATCAGGGAGCTAGTTGAGAAAAGGGGTCACATACTTCCGCCAAAACTCTCCTTACCGATAGTGGTGAAGGCAGAGATAGAGGAAATTGAGACAACGAAGCAAGCTAAAAAGTTCCTAATGAAAATAGGGTTATGGGATGATGTAGAGAGGGTCAGTGAGAGGGTAAAGATAAGGGCAGGTAAGGGGAAGATGAGGGGAAGGAGGTATAGAGAAGGCAAAAGCTTGCTCGTAGTTTTCTCCGGGAGGTGCAAAGCCGTTAAAGCCTTTAGAAACCTCCCGGGAGTCACCGTCGCCTACGTCAAGAACTTATCAGTCTTACACTTAGCCCCAGGGGGGGTTCCTGGACGCTTGACTTTGTGGAGCGAAAACGCCATAAAAATTTTAGCTGAAATGGGGTGCAAGCGATGAGCGATGAGAAGATTGGTGAAAAGACGTTAAAGCACTACGACGTTGTTTTAAGGCCTGTCGTCTCTGAAAAGGCCCTGTCGTTAATTGAAAAAAGCAACACCTTGACGTTTATCGTTGACTTGAGAGCTAACAAGCTCCGCATAAAAGAGGCTGTTGAGAAGCTCTTTGACGTTAAGGTCGAAAAGGTCAACACCCTCATAACCCCAAGAGGAGAGAAGAAGGCTTTCGTGAAGTTAAGGCCAGAGTACAAAGCCTCAGACGTAGCGGTTAAGTTAGGCATTTTGTAGGAAGTGGTTATCATGGGCAAGCGTATATTGGCCCAACGAAAGGGCCGCGGAGGGTCTGTCTTCAGATCTCCAAGGTGGTTGCACAAAGGCCCAGCCAAATATCCCAATTTAGGTAAAAAAGATTGCGAGGGAATAATTGAGGGGAAGGTCGAAGCGATAATCCATGATCCAGGCAGAGGAGCGCCGTTAGCATTGATCAGGCTACCAGATGGGACAAGGTTCTTCAATGTCGCTGCCGAGGGAATAAGAGTAGGGCAAAAGATCCAGATAGGAGATAAGGCCGAGATAGTCCCAGGCAATATCCTGCCTCTGAGAAGTATACCCGATGGGACCAAGGTCTTTAACGTAGAGCTTGCGTATGGCGATGGCGGGCGCTTGGTCAGGGGATCGGGGTGTTACGCCGTCGTGCTAAGCCATTCGACAGAGGGCGTGTACATTAGCTTGCCCTCGGGAAAGACGAAGTTTGTCAGCGGCTTGGCGAGAGCGACTATAGGTGTCGTGGCTGGTGGAGGTAGGATAGAAAAGCCCTTCGTGAAGGCCGGCGCCAAGTACCACCTGTCAAAAGTCAAGGCATGGAAGTACCCCGAAGTTCGTGGCAAGGCCATGGGTGCTTACGCTCATCCACATGGTGGAGGGGGGCATCCAAAGGGTAGCCCGCCCGTAAGCCATGGAACGCCTCCAGGGGCGAAGGTAGGACACATATCAAGCAAGAGGACTGGCAGAAGAGAGTGAAGAAAGGTATCGTTGTCGAGCTCTGCCTCTGGCGCCGAGTAAGCATCGACCTTCTACATCGTTTTATTCCGGGTCACTTCAGGGGCACGTACATCGAGCTTCGCGTTGCTCTCAGGCCAGGCTCGCCATGTTCCACCTTCTTGCATGTAGGAGCGAACTCGCCTAAGTAGTGCCCTATCATTTCTTCGGTTATCGTGACGGGGACAAACTCCTTGCCGTTGTATACGTGGACGGTTGCACCGACCATTTCAGGCAATATTATCATATCCCTAATGTGCGTCCTAACCATAGACCTCTTGCCGCTCTTAAGCTCTCTTATCTTCTCAAGGAGCTTCCTCTTCTCCTCGCTCAGGCCTCTCAAAAGAGACCTCCTTTGTCTAGTCGGAAGCAACTTTATGAACTCATCCATGGGCACTTCTAGCAACCGCTCTAAGGTATAGCCTCTGTACGTAAACTTGCTTGACATACGGCCTCTTGCTTCTTTTGGGGTCGCCCTAGTTATAAGAATTACTTCTCAAGCGGAAACCTAATATGAGAGCTCTTACTTTCCCAGTGCTAAAGAAGGTAGCTCTATGCCAGAGTTCGGCTACTCCCTTCAAAACTATGACCCCGAAAAAATGGCTATAGCTAGCGGAAGAGACTTGAGGATAAGTTGGAAAAAGGCGGTAGAGGTCTGTCGATTCATAAAAGGTAGGAAGCTTAATGAGGCCAAAGAACTACTAGAAAGGGTTTTAAAGAGAGAAATTATGATTTCCTTTACTTCCTTCAACCGAAAGCGCGCGCATCACGGTAGCATAAACAAGCATCCGAGCGGCGGCTACCCCATAAGGGTCGTGAAAGAGGTATTAAAGATCTTGAGAAATGTAGAAGCTAATGCTGAGAACAAAGGCCTTGACGCCGAGAAACTTGTCATAGTGCACGCCGCCGCGCATAAAGGGCCTGTTATTAGAAAGTACGTACCAAGGGCATTCGGTAGAGCCACTCCATTCTTTCAGCAGCTAGTTCATATAGAGGTGGCGGTCAAGGAGGTTTAGAGTTTTAGAGAGTTGTGAGTAGGGGAGGTCTTCATGCCGGATATAGAGAAAAGCTTCATAGCCAAAGCGCTGAGAAGGCTCGATGTGGACTCCTTCTTAGAGCGCGAGCTAGAGAGGGCAGGCTACGTTAAGGTGGACCTACAGAAGACCCCCCTCGGCACTAACGTGACCATTTATGCGGAGAGGCCGGGAATGGTCATAGGGAGGCACGGCTCCATCGTTCATGAGTTGACGCAGAAGTTGGAGAAGGTGTTTGGAATTGAAAGGCCTCAGATAGCAGTGGCACCCATCGAAGTCCCAGAGCTCAACGCCAAGATAATGGCTCAGAGGATAAAAAGCGCGCTTGAAAGAGGTATACACTTCAGAAGGGTTGCTTACATAGCTCTGAACCAGATAATGGAGGCCGGCGCTCTTGGTGCCGAGATAAGGATCAAAGGGAAGCTCAGGACTGAGCGAGCCAGGTATGAGAAGCTTCGATCGGGAATAGTCTTAAAGGCTGGCCAGCTATCGCATGAGCACGTTGACGTGGCCGTCGAACATGCGCTCTTAAAGCAAGGCAAAATAGGCATAAAAGTTAAAATAGTTCTACCCTCAGCAGCTAAGGCCATAGAGGCACTAGACAAGGGCAAGGTCTTTGCGAAGGGCGAGGGTGGTGGCGATACTCAAAGTTAGGGATATAAGGGAAATGTCCATCGAGGAAAGGCTCGCCAAACTTAGAGAACTAAAAGCAGAGCTGATGAGGCTTAGAGCTCAGCAGGCCTCAGGAGCTCCGCTCGAAAATCCTAGCAAGGTAAGAATTATAAAAAAGACCATAGCTAGGATCTTAACGGTCATTAATGAAGAGAAGCGCTAAACGTGCCTGAACCTATCCTTGAGCTTCTCCAATATTTTCGGTAATGTAGTGTACTCCAGTTCTTCAGGTCCAACCCTAGCTGGCATGAACTCTCCCATTCTCCTCATATAGTCAGCTATCTGCATCGCTATGGTCCTTGCCACGTCGAAGGCTGGGTCGTCGAATAGGTCGGCAGGCTCAGAGCCAGTTAGGCCTATCAGTTCACCGTTTGCCAATTGGAAGCCAAGAGCTACTACTCGAGGCGGACCGTCGAAGAACGTACAACGTGCATGTTTCAGGCTAACTGGCATTAACGGACCGTAGTGCGAGCCTCTCATCCAGCCTGCCACTAAGTGGGGATACGCGAACGGTGCCAGTATTTCCCCGACAGCTGGAAAGCCGTGTTGGGCTCTGACCATCAAAGCCGGGTCGTCCTTGCCGACGTATTTGCCAGCTATCAAGCTGAGCCTCGTCGTGGTGGCCACGGCTGCGACTTCCCTATCCACTTTCCTCAAAATCCTCTCGACTACGTATCTCCCAGTCGTGCCCAAGAGGGCCACTAAACTATAAAGTTCTTCGGGACAGCTGAGGTCGACTGCTTTTCCCTCTATGACGTCCATGACCCTAAATATGAAGCCCTCGTGCATGCTGGGGTCTATTACTAGGCCAGCGGTATTGTCGGGCGACGCGAAAATCTTGTAGAGGGGATAATTCCACGCTCCAGGCTCTGTCTTATCAGCTGCGAACACTACTATCGGTTCACTAGGCCTCTCAGTTATCTCCATCTCGGCAACGCCAGGGCCCATCCCCTTTACATTACCCGAAAACGTGTCCGAAAGTAGATCCTGTCCAGCTGCATAGAGCTTCAGAGGTTTTGAGACTTTTTCCGTGACCTCCTTAAACGTATTCCAGGCCAAGCCATGGATCTCGGGACTGCCCTCTCCTTTGGTGTGAGTCATTAGCAATTCTAAGTCGTCGCCGCAGTTGAAAACATAGTAGTCTATAATGAGTCCGTCTTTCTTAGCTTCTTCGAGTCGTTTGCGAGCCATCTCGAGTTGTTTAGGGTGAACGACGTGGTGACCACAAAGAGATCCCACGTCGGCTTTTATTAAGCTGATGGTGATTTTTTGTGGCATAAAACGGCCACCTAGCATAGGAAGCTATGAAATAGTAATATAAACCTTTAGCCCTCGATAATGCGCTTAGTCACCCTCCCTCTCTTCTGCCTCCTCTCTCTCAGGTACATAATAGTACTCCCCTATGCTCTTCTGCTTCCTGTGGAGGTAGGAGTCTGGCTTGTTAATTCTAACCCTCCCACTATGAAGGTCCCTCCTAAAGGTGACATCGACTTCTTTTAAGAAAGTATTAAAACCGCTCCTCAAGTCCATGGGGCTTGACGCAATACCGTAGACCCCAGGCTTACCGCTAAAGACCATTATCGAGTCAGCAACCGCATCTATTACGACGACATCATGCTCGACGACAAAGGCCGCAGCCTTCCTTTCATCGACAATCTTTCTAACGAGTTTTGCCATTATTAGGCGTTGCTCGACGTCTAAGTAAGCCGAAGGCTCGTCTAAAAGGTAAATGTCGGCTTCCCTGGCCAATGCGCATGCTATACTAACTCGCTGAAGTTCTCCGCCACTAAGAGATGAGAGCTTGCGGTCAAAGAGGTGTTCAAGCATGAATGGCTGGCATATTTCGCTCTTGAACCAAGAAGAAGACAACGCGCTTTCTACGTTTCTCGCCAAGTAGTCGTATACCACTTCGTCGCTTTCGGGCGTCAAGTATTGTGGCTTATAGCTCAATCTTATTTCGCTCTCTCCACTTTTTGATATGCGCTCCACGAGGGACCTCACGAACGTGGTCTTGCCAATACCATTAGGGCCCACTATGCCAATTACCTCCCCTTCATGTACAACTCCTTGGTTCACGGTAAGTTCGAAGGCCCCTCCCACCTCGACCTTAAAAGAGGGCCACGAGAAGAGCTCATTGAGGATAAGGGACTCCCTAGGCCTAGGTCTTAACTTGAACCTTATGGGCTCGCTCCTAAATCTTACGTTCTCGCCAGGTATGTAGCCGTCGAGGTATATATTTATGCCCACTCGGACGCCATACGGTTGGGAGGTTATGCCGTAGGCCCCTGGCTTGCCGTACATGATACATACTTTGTCCGATACATAGTCAAGAATTGCAAGGTCATGCTCGGCGGCGACGACGGCCTTTCCCTCTTGCGCAAGTGACCTTATGACCTTCGAGACCTTAAGTCTCTGCATCACATCGAGATAGCTTGCCGGTTCGTCAAATATGTAAACGTCGGCTTCTCGGCTACACGCGGCTATTATGGCCAACCTCTGCAGTTCTCCACCACATAGAGCTGAGACCTCTCTATCGACCACATCAATTAAGTCAAGCTCCTTCGCCAAACCCCTCCATAGACCTCTCTCATCAACTTTGGTGAGGAGGTCTTTAACGGTACCTCTAACGTACTTGGGTATTAAGTCAACATATTGGATTTTATGCACGACGCACAGTCTACCAGAGTACAGATCTCGAAAATAGGGCTGGAGCTCAGTGCCCGCAAAAAAGCGTACTACGTCGTCTTTCGTTGGTTGAGCCCCTACCTTTCCGAGGTTCGGTATAAGCTCGCCAGCCAAAATGCGAAGTATCGTAGTCTTCCCAGTGCCATTAGGGCCTAGCAGGCCCAATACTTGACCCCTTTTAGGCGAGGGAAGTCTATACAACCTAAAACCATTAGCTCCATACTGATGAACACATTCACGCTCTATCTCCTCTGGTAAATTAACTATCGTTATAGCCGAGAACGGGCACTTCTTGACGCAAATGCCACATCCCACGCAAAGGTTCTCCTTTATTATTGGTCTTTGAAGTTCTTCGTGGATTTCGATTGCCATTACTTTATTCCTGACGAGTGGGCAAAAGCGGAAGCACTCTCTATAGCACTCTTTTGGTTTGCAAAGGTCTCTATCTATAACAGCTATTCGAGGCATGAGGCCTCACCCACTGAAGTGCCAGGCTTACCCAGCAGATGCCGCGTGGCGCCTTAACAAGCCAATATCGACTCGCTCATTGTTACTCACGACTCAGTCGCATATTATGGGTCCTATCCTATAGTAATTAGCATTCTTAATAGCCAACCGAAGGTCAAAGTTCGTGACCGTCAAATATTGGTCCTAAATCAAAAATTGGATTGGTGGTCGTCACCACTCCTCTTCCCACTCTTCCTCTTCCCATTCCTCCTCTTCCCACTCTTCCCACTCTTCTTCCATTTTCGCGCCCCCAGAGCGCTCTCTGAGGAGATTATGGCTTTATTTAAAGTTACCGATCAAATTCTTAGGGAAGCTTTTAAGGGTGCTCTTCTCTAAAACACACAAAGGTGTCGTCGGTGGGATTTAACTTATTGGTATCTACATATCGGAACAGAGAGGACGATTGCATCAGCGAGCTGTGGTATCTCTTTCGAGAGCTGGGCGACGATCAAGTAGAAGTACGTAGAGCTCTTGTTCCCGGCCTATTGTTGGTGAAGACGAGGCTGAGCCCCTACGAGGCCTCTAAAAAAATAGGGGAGATAGCTAAGGAGAGGCCGTGGGACGTTAGGTATACACTCAAGCTCACCCCGATAGATGTCGTTACAAGCGATGAAGTTGAAGAAATAAAGAGAGCCGCCGTCTCACTTGCTAATGAGAAAATAGGCGAGAGCGAGACTTATCGGATAGCCGTAAATAAAAGGGTCTCAAGCATAAGTAGCCGAAGGCTTATAGAGGAAATAGCCAAAGAGATCAATAGAAAGGTCAATCTTAAAAACCCTGACAAGATTTTGCAAATAGAGATCATAGGCAAAGATGTGGGGATAGCCGTATTGAGGCCAGAGGACGTGGTTTCCATAGTAAAAATAACTACTTCTTAATGTTTAGCAGGGACATTCTGGTCAAAACGCTCTTTAGCTCAGGACTTAGGACTGAGGACTTATAATTGCTTGCGTGAAGCTCTTCATCGCTTATATTAAGGATTTTAAGTAATGGTCCCGTTTCGCACAGTCGAGAAAGGTCTAGTTGCTCTATCTCTTCTACGGCAAGAGAAAACAGAGCCCGGAGCCTCTCCTCGAACGTCTCCTTACTCGGTGACATGACGTAAAGGTAGAACTCCCTAACATTATCGCCAATTCCCGCGATTCCTAGCGCGTGAGTAATTTGATTCTCACAGACAAGGCGCAATAGGAACTCTATGCTGAACTTGTTACTTATGTTCTTTCCTAAAGCGAAGGCCTTAATGGTGTGATAAAAGACGAGAAACACGTGAAGTGGGGATAAAACCAATCCGGGTCGCGACGCTGCCCATACGACGTCAAAGCCCTTGAAAATTTCCTCAAGCTGTCGGACGATGTCTCGCGATGGTAGTTCCCTTCTCAGCCTTATGTGCAATACCTTCAAACCCACTTTATTTCTTTCATTCATCAGAAGGGCTAGCAACTTTTTTGCTTTGTCTGCGGCGACCAAGAGCATCGACCCCCGTGAACTGAGGGTATTAAAGCTATCTCATTAATGTTGTCCGCCGAAGAGTCTAAGCCGCCCATTAAGTTTACGTCAATGCCGTCGACTAAGATTATTATGTCACCTCTGATTCTTCTTTCAGGGTCGAAGATCCTTTTAAATAGGGCTTCGTTGTCTTTACAAGCTAAATATATTACGTCTCTTATGCTCAGCCCCTTATGGGCCTCGACCTCGACGAAGTTGGTCCCTGCCAAGCTTCTAAGAGTGGCTAAGAAGTTCACTTTAACTCTCACATTAATGGCCTCCTTTCTGAGGTCAGTTGAGGTACATTTCTTCACTCTTCAGAGCAGGTCAGCCTCGTCATCCCTCGCTTCCTAAGAGAGGACAAACGTATTTAAGTGTTAAAGTAAGGCTATGCGTAGAGGTCATGAGGACGCCTATCAATGACAGCAATCCCGTGCGACTGAAGAAGGAGCTGCTTAAGTTAGTCCAAAAGAGGTTGAAGAACGTAGAACTTAAGGTAGCGAAGAGCGATAGCCACTCTAGACGAAAGCCAATAGGTTGCGGCCTGACAATACATCCAGGCATCGGCTGTCCTCTACAATGCAGTTATTGCTACATCTACGACATGGGCTTTAGCAGAAACGCTACTTCTTATTCGCTTAGCGGACTTCAGCTTGTAGCCGCCCTCCTCTTCAATAAGTACTTTTATCCAACGAGATGGGGCACCTATCTCGCATTTGGTAGCGTGACAGAGCCCTTTCTCCCAAACATATGGCCTAAGACACTTGAGTACTTTAAGGCTGTAGGAGAGTACTTGGGCAATCCCTGTCAAGTCTCAACTAAGATGATCATAAACGATGAAAAAGTTGACGAGCTTGCAAAGGTCAGCGGCTCCAAGCTCTCGATTTTAGTTACAGTGACGAGTCTGAGCCAGTACGTGCGCTTAGAGAGGAGGGTTCCCGATCCCTTTAAGAGATTGGAGCTTGTAAGTAAGCTAAGAAGCAAAGGGTTCAAGCCGTTCATCTTCATAAGGCCCCTATTACCGGGCTTAAAAGCCGAAGAAGTCGACGATATCATAGAACGAGCAAAAGCTTCAGGGGCTTACGGCATTGTTGTTGGCAACTTAAGGCTGTCGCCAAGCATAATGGAAAGATTGACTAAAGAGGGTATCGATGTCGCTAAGCACTTAAAGATTGACCTCAGCAAGCTAAAAAGAGGGTTCGTTGACGTGAGGGTCGACAGCAATACGCAACCCCTTATCAGAGAAAGGGCTTTGAAAAAGGGGCTCATATTTCTAAAGAGGGCTTGTTGCGCTAACACCGTTTCACAGCTACTTAGCGGGTACGACGACGTTGCGTGTCCCTCTCTATGTTTTTTAAACGAAGAGGCCTGTGAAAAGTCATGCCCCTCTCGATGCAAAGTAAAAGCAAAGGGCGAGCCCAAACATCTCAACTTTCACGAAGTAATAAAAGAAGTACTTGGATCTGACGAGTATGAGGTGGAGATAGAGGATTACACTATGTACATTAAGCTAAAGAGGCCTTTGAGAGACGAGAAGTTAGCAGGTTTCGCGCTTTCGTACCTCTTCCGTAGAAGAGTTCGCTTTATAAGATGATCTTAAGTCTTGGCTTGTGCGAGCGCCTCGGGAGTCTTGTACCGCTTAGCAAGTCTGGTCAAATACCCACTCACCCTGTTCAGCAAGTGCTTGGCCCTGATCGTGGATGCTTCCAAAACCAGCTTCTTGTTCTGCGCATAGTCTAGACTAATTTTATCGTAGTACTGTTGAAATATCTGATAAGCTAGTCTCTTAACCGACGCAGGTCTAACTTTTCCCATACCTCTTCAGCCTACCTTTCCTTGCTCTAGAGGATTTTCTTAAAAATTTTCTTAAATCAGGCCTTTCGTCAGGAGAGCGCTGGTAGCTTAAAACCTCAGGTTTAGGTAGTAATATTAGGTGGTGAGTGGTAGTATGGCGGAGTTGCCATTGGCTCCTATAGACAGAATAATTAGAAGGGCTGGCGCTGAACGCGTTGGGGACGATGCTGTCAAAGCTTTGTGCAAAATCCTAGAAGACGTGGCCCTCGACATTGCGCGAGAGGCTGTGGAGCTTGCCCGTCATGCTGGGAGGAAAACCGTTACGGCCGAGGACATAAACCTGGCAGTGAAGCACGTACTCCGTTGGCTCAGCGCAAGCCTGTACAAGTGAAGCACGAAAATGAGGTCTATCCCTTTTCATTAGAAAAGGATATATAGAAGTTCCTTCTCATAACTGCCCGAAAGAATAAGCTAAAGATAGGTGATGATACTATGACAGCTGTTAGTGGTATTCCTGTCCTAATATTGAAGGAGGGTGCTACAAGGACTTATGGCAGAGAAGCTCAAAGGGCCAACATAGCTGCTGCGAGAGCCATAGCCGAGACGCTTAAGACAACCTTGGGGCCACGGGGCATGGACAAAATGCTTGTAGATAGCCTGGGGGACGTCACCATAACAAACGACGGTGCAGCTATACTCGATGAGATGGACGTTCAACACCCCGCAGCCAAAATGCTCGTGGAGATAGCCAAAGCTCAAGACGAAGAGGTCGGCGACGGAACAACTACGGTTGTGGTCTTGACTGGTGAGCTGTTGAAAAAGGCAGAGGAGCTCATGGCTAAGAACATCCACCCAACAGTCATAATAGACGGCTATGGTAAAGCGCTTGAGTTCTGCCAGAAAGAGCTCGAAAAGCTGAGCTTGCCCGTCAGTCTCCAAGACGAAGAGCTCTTGAAGTTGATAGCCAAGACTTCGATGCACGCTAAAGTAGTGAGCGCTGCGAGAGACTACTTGGCAGAGCTAGCCGTCAAGGCTGTTAAACAGATAGTTGAAGAGAGAAACGGTAACCTAGTAGCCGACGTCGATCAAGTGCAGTTGGTCAAGAAGCAAGGCGGTAGCGTCATGGACACTAAACTGATTCAAGGAATTATAGTAGACAAGGAAGTAGTTCACACGGGCATGCCAAAGCGTGTAGAGAACGCAAGAATCGCGCTTCTCGATTGCCCACTAGAGGTGGAGAAGACCGAAATCGATGCAGAAATAAGGATAAGCGATCCCACGCAAATGAAGGCCTTCATAGAGGAAGAGGAGAGGATATTAAGGGGGATGGTAGAGAAGATCAAGAGCGTTGGCGCGAATGTTGTGTTCTGCCAGAAGGGCATTGATGACGTAGCCCAGCACTACTTAGCCAAAGCCGGGATCCTAGCGGCTCGAAGGGTGAAGAAGTCAGACATGGAGAAGTTGGCTCGAGCTACCGGCGCTAGAATCGTCACTAACATTGAGGACTTGACGCCCAACGACCTAGGGTATGCTGAGCTTGTCGAGGAAAGGAAAATTGCCGACGAAAAACTGATATTCGTTGAAAACTGCAAGAACCCAAGGTCTGTGGCCATACTGATAAGGGGAGGGCTGGAGAAGTTCGTAGACGAGGCCGAAAGAGCGCTCAAGGACGCCCTGAGCTCGGTTGCTAGGGCAATAGAGTGGGGACGCTATGTGCCTGGTGGCGGAGCCATCGAAGCAGAGCTAGCCAAGAGATTGCGCGAGTATGCAGCTAAAGTAGGAGGAAAGGAGCAACTGGCGATAGAGGCTTTTGCCAGCGCTCTAGAAGCGATACCGAGGACGTTAGCGGAGAACGGAGGGCACGACCCGATAGACGTGATGATGGCCTTACGTGCAGAGCACGAGAAAGAGGGCAACTACTACGTAGGCGTGGACGTCTACACAGGAAAGCCCGTTAACATGCTTGATATGGGTGTCATAGAGCCATTAGCGGTTAAGTCAACCGCCCTAAAGGCTGCTACAGAAGCAGCCGCCATGATATTACGCATAGACGACGTGATAGCGGCTGCTAAGAGTGAGACAGCAAAGGAGAAGGCAGGAACAGGGGCTAAAGAAAAGGAAGAGGGCGAAGAAAAGGAGAAGGACTAAACACTTAATTGTTTTTACTTTACTTTTCATAAATATCGTGAAGAGGACTTGAGAATACTAATAACTGGGACTCCTTCTACTGGCAAGACGTGTGTAGCAAAAAGATTAGCCGAGATCCTAAATCATCGACACGTCGAGGTCGCGAAGGTAATAGTTGAAGAGGGGTTATACAAAGGGCTGGACGAGGTAAGAGGTAGTTTTATTGTAGATATCAAGAGGGCTAGAAAGTTTTTTGTGACGTATCTCACAGAGCATTGCGACGTCGTCTTAGATAGTCATGTCGTTGAAATTTTTCCGAAAAAACTCGTGGACAAGGTGATGGTTCTGAGGGCGCATCCCTTCCTCATCTTGAAGAGAGGGGCCGAGAGGGGATGGCCGCTTAAAAAGTGTCTAGAAAATGCGCAAGCAGAGTTATTGGGCGTGTGCCTTTCCGATGCCCTACGATTTTATGGAAGGAAAAAGGTCTGGCAAGTTGATTGTACGTGCCGCTCAACAGAAGAAGTGGTATCGGAGATTCTAAGCGTACTCCAAGAAGGCAAGAAAAGGAGGAGAAACGTGGATTGGCTGACAGAACTTGAGAGAGAAGGAAAGCTTGACTTGTTAGTGAGGATGGAAGAAGCTCACGATTTGCCTAAAGATCTCTTCAAACTTCTGGGCGATTGTAGATAAGAAGTCCCCGGTGGCCTTGCCTGCGGTGCTCAATGTCGTGTTAACTCCTCCCAAAAGTCCTACAACCATAGACAGGATTATTGAGAGGAGGACCACGGAAATGCCTATGAGCATGCCCTCTTCTAAAAGCAACGACCCTCTAACGCTCCTTCTATCATTTCCGCGCATGCTCTTTCACAACCCTTTCTAAGACGAAAGGCTCTTAAACCCATCCATTGAGAGGTAAGCATGCCAAAGCGGCGAAGAGGGTAAAGCAAAGGGTCAAGTCTTTGAACGATGGATGGCGTAATTGTATTGCACAAGTGAGGGTAGTGAAAATCGTTATAGACAATAGTGCAAGTGAGACAAAAGTTAGAACGTTAGAGGTAAGATTCGTGTATGAAAACCTTGTAAACACGAAAAACGTCTTTATAACGAAGCCCAAAGTCATGGAGGAGGCTATTTGCAACACTCTGTGCTTCAACCTCTCGACAGCTATGAGTTCTCTCAACTTTTTGGCGTTGAGATAAAGCGAAAGGGTTAGGTCGTGTAATGAGGTCATGAAGTTCTTCAAAGAAGCTTCGTCAAACGAGTCGAGCTTTTCTAGTAAAGAAAATACAAGCCTCGTTAATGGGGATGAAAGCTTTGCCGCACCTGAAGAGTTTTTCTTCTTGACCTTTAAGATTTTCTTATAAAGCAAGCCCCCTACTATTCCCCTTATTTTGAGTTGGGCCTCGGATCCCTTACAAGGCGTCTTATAGACTTCTTCCAGTAAAGAAAGTAAATTCCTTTGATAGCCTAAGGACTTTATGGATTTTGTAACAAATAAATGAAGAGCTTCGTAGTCAGTAAAGCGCTCGGTCAGCTCTGTGACCACTTCAATGCAACCCTTCACGACTATATAAACAAAGAAGATCGTCGTAAGAGAGCAAGAGAAAGAGAGGAAAAAGTTCGAAGTCATTGAGAAGAGGAAGAGGAAAAAGTTCGAGGCAAAAACTAACGTTAATGAGATGGCTTTGCCTGCAAAAGCCACAGTCATCACCTAAATAAGAACTGAAGCATAACGCTTCAAAACCACGACTATCAGTTGTAGGACGATGCCATAGAATAATGATGTCACGATCGGCAATACTTCGAGAATCCCTTTCTGATAAAAGAGCGCTGAGATTATCACGATGACAGGGGTTATGGTAATGCCAGTAATTATTAATGTAATAATGTTTCTGATGTTTGTCGTAAAAAGCCTCCTCCGTAGATCCCCTATGATCTCTTGAAACATGTGCTCGTTGATCTTCTGCTCATTTCGGGTAAAAGGATCAAAAAAACCCATGAAAGGAGGGAGGTCAAGCGTTTTAGTTTCCAGCCTGTACCCCAATGAGAGCTTCCACGCGAGCGATCTTAGTTGTGATGGCAGTATCTGACGTGAGCTGTCGAGTCTTGCCAAAGCTATAAATGACGAAGGAATGTTCTGATGTACGTGACGCATTATTGATAACATCTTGAACAATAAAGGATTCGATCCTGTTGTAAAGTTGCGCTTCCTTAACTCTTTTAGTTGATGATCAAAAATTGCGCTGAAAATCGCCATCAAGATTGATGATAATATGATGACTGACTCAGATGACATATGCGCCCTCCTTTTCAAGTTTTTGGAGGAAAGCATCAAACACCTTAGCGAAGTGTTCAATGCCTTGTGGAGGGCTTAGAGCTAGTGAGTCGAATAACGCCTTTAGCTCTTCGTACTCTCTTCTTAGTCTAGCATAGTCATTTCCCGATTCCAATAGCTTGAGAATTGAAGGTGATCTGAAGATGTCGTTTAAAACGTTATAATGTGCGTCCCTTTCGGGATCCCACTTAAACACTAGGCTTAGAGGGATGTCGAGTAGATCAATAGAAGCCGACCTCGCCATGCCAACGGCCCACACCTCTGCGACTCGCCTTAGGACTCTAGAACCTTGATAACACTTCACCATGTAGATTATTAAGTCTATACCACTCAAGTCCTCCTTAGGGATGCCATAATGCAACACTAGGCGTCTTATTAGGCCGAAAACGGACGAGGCGTGACATGTGTGTATTCCTCGAAGGCCTGCTGCAATAGCGTGAAATAGAGCTTTAAAGTGCTCCTTCGACTGTAGCTCTCCCAAGCAAATCCAATCCGGGGTTCTATGTAAGAGCTTGATGATCTCCACGGACTTTTTCCGAGTCTTCCTCTCCACCTCGAAGGGTTCAACATAAAGTCTGAGTTGATAGCGACCTTGACTTCTTTGATCTAAGCTCTCAACCACGTCCTCTACGTAGACTTTACGCCAGTTCTTGGGGGTGCATAAATCAAGAGCGTTCATTAGCGTGGTTTTCCCGGTCCCAGGTTCGCCACATATTATGATGTTCCTCCTATTCATGACGTGTAGTACTAGGAAGGCCGCCTCCTCCCGCGAGAGCACGTTGTTGAAGAAGAGGTCAACTATTGTATAGACTCTGTGCTTTATCTTTCGAAGGTCTAGCGAAGGGCCTTCGTGAGAAAGAGGGGGTATATCTATTGACGTTCTGACGATAAAATTGCCCATTCTCAAATTCCACTTCAAGGAGGGATTTAAGCGATTTAACGGAAGCTTGCTTTCGATAAGTACATGGTTTATAAAGCGCTCTACGTCCCTTTCACGTAAAATTATATTACTTACGCATCTCCCAAACTCTTCGTGATCTATATACACTCTTGTCCCAGGTCTGTCGAGAAAGACTTCATCGATGTGCTTATCTAATAGAAAGGGCATTAGCTTATGCACTCCCAAAGTTCTGTACGCTGAGAAGAGTGCAATTTTTTCGGCCAAAGAGTTATCCCCATAGGCTAAGCCCTTGTTCTTCACTATGGCCTCAAAAATGTCCTTTAAAAAGCATATTTTATCCCATAAAGAGTCCTGTTTCATTACTACCTCTAAGGCCCTCTTACCGATGCTTTCAATTAACACATTGGATAGGCATTTTAACTCATAGGGTAGGTTTAATGACACATGATAAAGAGGACAAGATGATCGAGAATTACATATCTCTATTTTGAAGACTTCTATATCGTAGCTTTTAATTGGTAATTTTTTGAAATCATTATCAGAGAGCGTCAACTTTGTGATCCTCTTCGGGCGAAATACATCTTTGTAAACCTCGTTTTCAAGGGCTCCTTGATTATTTTTAATGAGCAGAATTAACTGCGAGTCTTCGGTTTCTTTGAGGAAAAATGCTAGGAGAGACCTAAGGATGTTTGCGCACTTTCTGTCCTTGCATCGCACTTTATCGGCTTCTAAGAGGGCTGAGCATAAAAAATTGTAGAAGGCAAGGGGATCAACATAGGCAATGCCCAACTCCTTAAAGAACGACACATAATCCTTGCAATTAGTGACGCTCTTGTACAGCACGCAAGAGCAAGAGCACCGACGTTGCAAGTACCAGGGATTATCAACATGATACTTCGCCCAAAACCTCATGAGAGCCCTCCTGATCTTAGAAAGCCTGTAGGAGTAATCGCTCAACAGCTTTATGGTTGACGGACTATATTCTATGAGTGAATCCTTCTCTTGAACTAAAAGGGAAATCCTCTTTACGCCTTTGTTCAATAGCGACAACCTTAGGAGCAACTTGCCCCTGCAGGTCCCATTGTTTACTACATTGAGATCGCCATACTGACATCTCACAACAATTATCGTCCTTCCGTCTCTAGGTAAGATTCTGACGCAATCTTCGCTGAAGCAACAGAGTGTCATCGTTGTATAGCTCTCGACTTGAGCATTTTATAGACCAACATGACCTGGTTGTACGTGTGCTAGTTTTCAGTAAGTCGAAAGGTTTTAGTTTATGCTCAAAGGGCTACCTTTAAGCTCAATTTCGCGCTCCGTTATGTTATAGAAAGGAGGGGTGTGCATGACGGTAGACATGGTGTTAAAAGAAAGCTTGCCCAAGGATTCGGTGTTCGTCACAGGATTTCAAGGGATGGGCATTACAGGTTACATAGCTATTAAACACATGGTTCACACGTTGAACGCTAAGCCTTTGGGCTTTGTTATGTTAAGGAAAATGCCCCCCTACGTGTGGATGGAAGGTAACAGGCTAGCAACTCCTATACAATTCTTCGGATACCAGAACTTTATCTTCATGCTGGTAGAATTTATGCCTCCAGTGCCAGATCTGTACGTATTCATAGACAAGATCTGCGAATGGGCATCTAAGAAATTCGTTGAAGCGTTCCTCATAGGCGGCCTCGACCTGAGGGTTAGAAAAGAAGGAGAGAGCGAGAAGGCAAAGTTCGCTGCCACGACTAAGGCCGTGGATAGGGTGCTCAAGCTAGGATACAAGATATTAAATAGAGGCCTGTACATAACTGGCCCCCTAGCACTCATGCTGATGAAATTTGAACAACTAGACTTTCCAGCCATCGCCGTATTGGCTTACGCAAATGCCTCAAGGCCTGATCCTATGGCTGCCGCGATAGCTATTCAATACTTCAGTGAAATATACGGAGTTAAAGTAGATACTGATCAGCTTGTAAGGGACGCGCAAAGAATAGAGGCCGAAATCGAGGAAAGCCTAAGGAGAAGACAAGAGAGAGTGACTGAGATGAGTACGCTGTATATTTAATGGCAGATGACGTCACCTATATTTATAATAATGACGTCGCTAGCTCTCGATAAGCTCTCTCAACAAATGAAGCAAGCTCTCTAAGTCTTCTGCTGTATAAAGCTCTTTTGATCGAAGGACCTTGACAATACTGCATGATTTTTTACATGTGATCTCTAAGTACTCACCCCACCGTTTGACGTCATTGTAAAGAAGTACCGCCTTAGGCTCGAGGATTTTTAGCAATCTTGCCACTCTAGAACTAACATAAACTTTGGATATTACGTCAAGCTCACTAGGTACTTCGTATTGTGATAAAGGGAAAAATCCGTTAAGCTCGACAGGGATTAAACAGAAGGGATAATCGTAAAGGAGCACTTTGATTTCCTTGCTGTTCTCAAACGTATTAACGATCTTCTTAATTAATTTCTCGACAAAGTTTTCAAACGACGGACTATCCCTTTTGGGTATTAAAACTAAGGTCCTTCCCCGAAGGCTATTTAGACAATTCTTAAGTCTCTTAAAATGCCTAACGACCTTAGGCCTGAAGACGTCATGATAATCATAGAAGAAGAGGCCTGATAACGAGGGCTTAGTCCTGGGATCGAGGCGTTCAAGAAATGACTTGTACCTTCTGAACTTCAAAAAAGCCGAGAAAAAGCGTGGGTGGGTTCTCGATCTTAAGGAGACGTACTCCCACAGCGAACCCTCTTTAATTGATTGTTTAATCCTCCTAAGTTCGCTCGCAAGCAAATAGAGGTTGTGCAACGCCACTAACTTTACCCGCAAATTTGATGGCATCTCCTTGACTTCTTGAGGTGTATGTTTTGAGCATATGGGACAAGAGCACGGAAAGTACTCTAAATCTTGTAATCTGTAAGTACCGTAAGGCGTCATATACCTGTTTTCTTTAGCATAGAGGATATATGAGGCCGAATCGAAGAGGTCACAACCCAGTGCTACGGCTATTGAGAGCATCATCGGATGGCCAGCACCAAAGAGGTGAATTGGCTTTCCTAACGGCAGTATCGTTTTAGAGACGTATATGATATCGACTAACAGTTCATAGTTGTACGTCTCCATAATCGTTGTAGGGCTTCCTATGGCATAGATATCGAAGTTTAGCGTCGAGAGCTGCTTAGCGCAGTATTGTACTAGGTCCATGTAAGGTGCCCCCTGAACTGGTCCAACCCATAACACCGTTTCATCACTCTTAATGAGGGGCAAGGCCCTCGCCCTCTTTATGGTTTCATTTACTCTACGCAAGGCCTCATCATAGGACGTTGTACCTGTGGGATAATCGAGTATTACTGCTATATCACTACCACACTTTTCTTGCAAAACTATGGCCTCTTCTGGGGTAATATCAACTTCTCCGTAAACTAATAGTTGATAGGCTCCTGAGTCGGTCATCACTGGCCCATAGAAGTCCAATAAGTCATGCACGTCGACTATCTTGAGCTCTCGTAGAGCTCTTCGCACGTGCAATATGTTCGTTATAAACGCGTTGAACCCCAGACTCTCGATGTCCTTAGCCGTTATCGTGGTATCGAACGGATTTATGACTGGGAAAAGGTAAGGGGTCTCTATCGTACCTCTCCTTGTTTTAAGTCTCGCTATCCTCCCCGCCAAGTCCTTGTCTAAGACCTCAAAGCTCATATCATGCCTTGCTCTGGGATTGCTTTGAGGCTACAAACTCCTCAAATATCTTCTTAACTCTTTCGGCTATTGGTCCTGAACCTTCAACTACGCCCGATTCCGTCACTCGAACTCTATCCATTACTGTTATGACGCCGACATCTTCGTGTAAAACTACCATATTTGGAAAGGCCTTTTCAAGGACCTCGGCCAGACCCCTAAGGTCAAAGGGTTCCTCTAACCTCAAGATCTGGGTCACGTAATGGCCATTTATTAGCACCCTCGCATATACCCCTCCTCTATCGTCCTTAGCGTTTGCTAAAATGAGCGTTAGGGTATTTTGGTCGTAAGCTATGAGCTTGCCCTCGTAAGAGGGACCGCTTGCTGTAATAACCTTCACTTTTTTGTCTAGGAGGGAGGACAATTCGATCGAAAATCTTCGTGCTGCTAGAGGTTGAAAACTACTCACCTTCCGTGACACCTCACCCTTTAACAGGCCTAGAGTTGTAAGGGCCTACAAATTAATTTATACTTTTGAGGTGTCTATCTTTGCGAGGTGCTTTTGGGTGACAAGCAATATATTAATGGATATTGAGGTCGAGGTCGGCAAAGTAGAGAAAAGCGGACTGAAAAATCTAAGCGTTGTCAAGTTTGTTGCTCCAGAGACCATTAACATCAGCTTAGAGGTCCCTCAGTCCTTGATTCAATTAAAAGAGGGGGAGAGGGCGCGCTTGGTCATAAGTACCGACCCCGCTATTGAGCATGATATGAACCATTTGTTCCTGTGTACAATATACAACATCGAAAAAGTCAAAAGCGGGAAAGGAGAGAGGGTCCTCGTATACGGCTCCATTGGAGGGCTCCAAGTCAGAATAGAGGGCAAGGAGCTTCATAAAAAATTCAAAGCGGGGGACACGGTTTACTTAGGAGTAAAATTGCTATAAGGCACACTTTCACTAACCTCTCTCTACTTACAATTTTAAAACGTCATTAACATCCATATACTCTTCTTCGGTATTTTATTGTTAATGTTCATTTAACAGGTACAACATAAACCTTAACTTCTGGCTTCTAGCGGTTGGCCTTGGTGAAAACAATTGCATGAAAAGACTTGTGAAGAGTGCGGTGGGACGCTAATTATTTCAAAGAGCGGGGAGTTCGTTTGCGAGAGTTGCGGACTCGTTCACGAAGCTACTAGAACGACTTTACCTGGTCGCTCAAAGGTCAGTAACGATGGGGAGGCACGGCACTTTGAAGTACTCGATAAGACGCCCTTTAAAGTGCCCATATTCTGGCGCAAGCTAAGTAATGATGTTGTCGAGAAGGTCAAGATGATGGAACGTTTTAATAGATTGGATTTCGTTCAGCGGTACTACATCGATAAGCTTTCAATAAGGGCCGTTCGAAGGGCTTACGCTGTTCTACTCTTTTTATGCTCGCTTCTTCCAATTCAATTGTCATTAAAAATCAAGAAGAGGGCTCTGGGAATTTACTACGACGCCGCCTTAAAGTTAAGGAGTACTAGAAAGAACCACATAGCATTGATGACTGCTAGTTTTTACATAGCTACAAGAGAAAGATATAGAAAGTGCGACTTAACTCTGAAGCAAGTGGTCACCCACTTAAGGAAAATAGGCATTAACGTATCATTTAGCGACGTCTTCAAAGCGATCTTCTTGTTGAGAAAATGCGTGGGCGTTGTTTTGAGGCCGAGAAAGCCAGAAGAGTTGTTATCCATTGCTATAAGAAAGGTCTTGTGCGATGAGAAGGTCAAGAAGAAGCTATCGAAAAATAACATAGATTCCCTCTCATACTTGAGAGAGCTTTACAGTGAAGCCTCTATGTTACTTAAAAAGGTTAAATGCAACAAAAGCCCTTTATCGCTCGTCGCCACGGCCATATATGCTGCTGATAAGATTTTAGTTTTAAAGCATCAATGGAAAGATGTGCTAACCCAAAAATCTTTAAGCTCCATACTGAACGTCAGCCCATTCACCATCAGAGAGTTGTACTACAAGTTGTTTAGAAAATATATTCTTGGTGATCAAGATGAGGACTAAAATAGTGAAGCTAACTTTGGAGGACCTTCTCGAGGTCTTACTAAGCCATGGCATCAAACTTCAAAAAATTGAAGCAATAATGGCCAGCTTGGGCATACCCCGAAGATGTGCTGAAAAAGCGCTAGCAAGCGTAATAATGATGCTCCATCAGAAAGGGGTAAAAGATGCCAGCGGTCTAAAGGAGAGAGGTTTGGGTGACGAGGCGTAGCTAACAATGTAGAAATAAGGTGGGTGAAAGAATTGATCGAAAACTTGTGACTGACCAGTCTTAGTCAATGAAAGTGATGGGCCGGCCCGGACTTGAACCGGGGACCTCCCGCGTGTGAGGCGGGCGTTCTAACCAGCTGAACTACCGGCCCTTTAAGAAGAGGGCATCCCAGATTAAAGGTTATTTCTGGGCTGAACGCTTCTTCCACCTCAAATCATAGGAACGACACTTTCGACATCTTTCAGCAGTAGAGGCATTTCGGGCCCCGCACTTTCGACAAATCTTCACCATTAGCAGTTTTTTCTGAGCTATCTGCAACTTAAGTGGGTCTGCTATCGGCATAGCGGCCTCTCAAGCTCTTTTTTTAAGGTCTACTAGATAAACCTATCCTCGACCTTACTTGAGGTAAGTTTAGGAAGCAATATAACCCCAAGCCGTGGTAGAAGAACGAAAACTAAGAGGGAGAGACATGAAAGAGAACGTCGTGATAGTTGGGCGCAAGCCCGCCATGAACTACGTTCTCGCGTGCCTCACGCTATTTCACCAAGGTTTCAGTGAGGTGACGATAAGGGCGAGGGGAAGAGCGATATCGAAGGCTGTCGATGTCGCGAATATAGTAAAGGAAAAATTTATTCCCACCGCTAAGGTTAAGAGTCTAGAGCTTGGCAACGAAAGGATCGTAACAGAGAAGGGGGACGTCGTCAATTTAAGCATTATAGCGATAACGTTAACAAAAGAGTGAGGGGGTATGAGTTGCAGTTCCCGGTGTGTTACTTCTGCCTCAAAACAGGTCTCTTGTGTAAGACTTGTGATGAAAAGTTGAAGAAGGGCGAGATAACGAAGCTCGATATAGAGATCGCTAGGTGGTTTTTGGACAACGAGTGGAAATATCCGCAACTTAAGGACTGTACGTTTTACAAGGCTGTCCAAAAGGACAACCTTCTGGTCGTGCTTATCGGATGTAAGAACAAGGGACTTACGGCGCTTTGGAGGAAGATAGGTAAGGCTCTAGGTGACGAGAGAGGGGTTAATGTCAGGATAATTGAGAGGACCTCCTCCTTAAGGAACTTCTTGAGCCAGCTGTTGTTCCCGGCTAAAGTGGTCTCACTTAACACGATTTGGTTGCCAGACGGCTCTTGTGAGAGCACGGCCAAGATAGCACCAGAGGACTTAAAGAAGCTACCTGCGGGCGCGAAGACACTTGAAGAGGTGATACGAGAGTTAGTAGGAGAAACGGTTTATATCGCCACTTAATAAATAGTACGTTTACGTTGATAACGATGCCTGTCATAGACTTCATGGAGACGTGGAGGAAGACCCACGGAAATTCTGAAGTTGTAAAATTGCCTGACGGATCTGAAGTAGTGTTAATGGGCTGGCTCCATGAGATAAGGGACCTAGGCAACATTAAGTTTTTACTACTTCGAGATGCATCAGGCATAGTTCAAGTAACGATCAAGAAGGGAGCTGTCGATCAAAGCTTGCTCGAAAAGGTCTCACAAATAACTCGCGAAAGCGTCATAGCAGTAAAGGGCATAGTCAAGAAGAGTGAAAAAAGTAAGCTCGGAGTAGAGATATTACCGCATGAGATCAAGGTGCTCAATTTATCTAGAGCGCCTTTGCCCTTAGATGTCACGGGCAAGGTTCCAGCAGACTTCGAGACTCGCATGAATTCTAGGTTTATGGATCTGCGAAGGCCGAGTGAAGCCTTTATATTCAAATTACAGCACGAAGTCTTAAAAGCCATAAGAGGGTTCTTAGACGAGAAGGGCTTCATCGAAGTCATAACGCCAAAGATACTCGTATCTGCAACTGAAGGCGGTGCTGAGTTATTTAAAGTACAATACTTTGAAAAGACGGCCTACCTTGCCCAAAGCCCTCAGCTTTACAAGGAGATTTTAACGAGCTGCTTCGAGAGGGTATACGAGATAGGGATTTATTTTAGAGCTGAAGAATCCAACACTCCTTATCATCTTAACGAGTTCGTGTCAGTTGACATAGAAGCCGCATTTATGGACTACAAAGATGTCATGAAAATATTAGAAGAGTGCATAGTTCATGTATACCGACATCTTAAAAAGGAGTATTACGAGGAGTTAAAGAAAATTCATGGCGACTTTAAGGAGCCAGACGTCCCCTTCCCGGTAATTACGTACTCTGAAGCTATAGAGCTCTTACAGAGAAAGGGAGTAAACGTAAGGTGGGGCGATGATTTAAAAACGCCCGATCTGAGAGTGTTAAGCAAGGAGTATGGCGGTTATTACTTCATAATTGACTGGCCGAGCGAGACAAAGCCCTTCTACATAAAGCCCCATCAAGGTAATAGTAAAATATGTGAAAGCTTCGACCTTATGTGGCATCACATAGAGCTTGCAAGCGGTGGAAGTAGGATATACCTTCGAGAGGAGCTCGAAGAAAATATCAAACGTAAGGGACTTGACATCGAGAGCTTTAAAGAACACTTAAAGGTCTTCGACTACGGAATGCCTCCTCACGCCGGCTGGGGGTTAGGCCTTTCGAGACTCCTTATGGTGCTGACTGGCAGGCAAAACATAAGAGAAGTCGTGCTCTTCCCGCGCGATAGAACGAGATTGACCCCCTAAGTTGACAAGGTCGTTAAGATATGGCAAAAGACTCTCTTTATTGGTGCATGAAGTGTAACGTCCCCCTCCTTTCTAAGAGTTGTGATTTGTGTAAAGACAGAGCAACGATCAAGAGAGTGATGATAACTCCGCCGGGCAACGTAAAGCCCATGTTCGTCGAAGAGAGGGAAAGGCTTTGGCAGACAATAAGCAAGCAGTACGGCGAGGGCGCTGCGTCTCTTATAGTTCCGGACAGAGTATCATTGCTCAATAAGGTGCCTCATATAGACTTGGCCTATGAAGTGATAGTTGACGGCCACGTGTTAGGTCTTTGGGAGTATGATGTAAGGAGAGGGGCCTTCAACTTCATCCCTTACATGGAGGGAGCGAGGAGGACGGCCAAAGGGAGGGCAAGAAAGTGGGTCTTAGTTGACAAGGGCGCTGAAGAGGCCATAGCAATACAAGGGAGGAACTTGCTGGCGCCCGGCGTTAGAGACTACGATAGAGACATACAGGAAGGAGACTTCGTATACGTGGTTAACGAAGAGTGGAAGGCGATAGCGGTGGGCAAAATGGCTCAAGGGTTTAAGCAAAGGATGAACGAGGGAAGGGGGATGATCGTCAAAATAAGGCATCACGATGTAGCCAAAGATGCCGAGATCTTAACAAAAGGGGCTACTTGGAGCGACGCGGTCAAAGCCAACAAGAGCTTCCTTGAGATGAAGGAAAGGGAGGCCATAACTTTTGTACGAAGAGTTTGTGCTGAAAGCGACTATCCCGTGCTCGTGTCTTTCTCCGGGGGTAAAGATAGCTTAGTCACGCTATTGCTTGTTAAAAAAGCCTTAGAGCCCTTGGACAAGAGATTTTACGTGTTATTTGTTGATACTGGGGTGGAGTACCCTGAGACGATAAGCTACATAGAAAGAGTTTTAAGACGATTGGAACTTGAAGATAAGACGATTAAGGCAAGCTCGTTCACAGACTTTTTTGAGGTCCTTGAGCTCTTCGGCCCTCCAGCTCGAGACTTTAGATGGTGTTGCAAGACTTGCAAGTTGGCACCTATAGCCTTTGCTATAAAGAGCTTAGGAGGCAGATGTTTGATGTTCATCGGTCTGCGTGAAACGGAATCGGCAAAGAGGAAGAGGCAAGGCGCCGTGTGGGAGGGTATATGGGTTAAAGGTCAAGTGGGCGTCTCCCCAATCCACGATTGGAGCACGTTAAACGTGTGGCTATACTTGTTCAAAGAGGGGGTTGAGCTAAACCCCTTGTATTACAAGGGTCTTGAACGAATAGGTTGTTGGACGTGCCCCAGCATGGACTTAGCTGAGATGCATATAGCCAAAGAGGCAATGGGCCCTTTGTGGCAAGAATATCTAAGGAAGATATCTGAGGTATTGTCATTAGACGAGAAGGAATCAAGGCTAGGCCTTTGGAGGTGGCGCTTCAAGTTTCCTGGATGGTTGAATGTCAAAAAAGCTAGAGGAGTGTTCAAAAGCCCAAGCTGGTATTTGAACAAGAAAGAAATCCAAATTAAAGGAGAGGACGATTACGAAAAAATGCTCGGCATATTGAGAACCATTTATGAAGTGTATAAAGAGGATGGGCAAAGAGCAATATTAATGAACAAAGGGAGAAAAATCGCTGACTTGATGAAAATAGACACGAAAGTAGTCGTAGAGGCAGAAGACAGGGATTGGATTAAAATCTTCAGATGCGTAGCTCGTGCTTTGTTATGTGTGAAGTGCATGTTATGCCTTGCAACATGCTCAAATAAGGCAATAAAGGTAGGGCAAGGTGGCGTAGAAGTCATGCCAGAGAAATGCGTGGCCTGTGGCGAGTGCAATTACACATGCCCGATATGGACTTATGCCTTGAAAAGTCCCTATATTGCGAAAAGGTTATTAAACTAAAACACATTATCTCAGGCTGAGTCATCTTCAACGACGTGGAGGATGACCAATATGTTCACGCCGCCGGGTTTAGGGTATGACAGAGCGATAACAGTCTTCTCACCAGAGGGAAGGTTATATCAAGTTGAGTATGCTCTAGAAGCAGTTAAAAGAGGATGGACTACTTTGGGCATAAGATGCAAAGACGGCGTGATAGTTGCCGTAGAGAAGAAGAGGATCTCGCCTCTTGTTGACCCCGAGACCATGGAGAAGATATGGAAGGTAGACGATCACGTGGGGATAGCATACGCTGGATTGGCCTCTGACGGAAGGGTCTTAATCGATAGGGCTAGGATAGAGGCGCAGATACATAGGTTAATATACGACGAACCCATAGACATCGAAGTTCTAACCCGTAGAATAAGCGATCTCAAACAGCTATACACACAACACGCAGGGGTCAGACCATTTGGTGTGTCATTCATAATAGCAGGAGTTGACAGGACGGGGCCTAGGCTATATATGACGGAGCCCAGTGGTGCATACGCAGGCTACTATGCTGTGGTAATAGGCGCTGGCTCGCAAACAGCCACAGAGATCCTCGAAAAACACTACAACCAAGGGATGAGCGTCGAAGAGGGCATAACATTAGCGCTTAAGTGCATGGAGGCTGTAGTTGAGGGAGGGCTTAGCGTCGAGAAAATCGAAATAGCGATAGCTGAGGTCAAGACTGGACGTTTCGACAAGCTAAAGGCCCAAGAAGTCAAAGAGTTAATAGAGAAGTTTAGGGAACGGATGAAATAGCTATGAGTGAGAGCGAACATTCTATAGCGAGACTAGTCATTGGATCGGAGAAGTTCGAAATACTCGTAGATCCCGAAAAGGCTTGGCAGATAAAACAAGGGGCTAAGGTGGACATAAGAGAGGCCATGATAAGTGACGTGATATACAAAGATGCTAAGAAGGGGTTAAGGGCTTCGAGAGAGGTCCTTCAAAAGGCCTTTAAGAGCCTCGATCCCTACGAAATAGGTAAGGTAATAATTCAACGAGGAGAAATTCAGCTAACAGCCAAGCAGAGGAAGGAGCTAATAGAGAGCAAGCGCAAGCAAATAATAACATATATATCGAGAAACTGCGTTGACTCGAAGACCGGGTTACCGCTACCACCAACTAGAGTGGAGCTGTTGTTAGATGAGACCAAGGTCTCAATAGACCCCTTTAAAGACGCTAAAGAACAGGCATTGGAAATAATCAAGATCTTGAGGACAAAGATTCCCATAAAGATCTCAAAGACGTTATTAGAGATAAGAGCTTCCCCCCAGCATGCCAGTAAGGTCTATTCTCTAGTGCCCCGCTACGGCGAAGTACTAAAAAGTCAATGGTTAGAAGACGGCTCTTGGAAGGGCGAAGTCGAAGTTCCCGCTGGACTACAGCTGGAATTAATTGATAAGCTCAACAAACTAACGCAAGGAAACATAGAAATAAAAGTCGTAAGCAAGAGCTGAGGCTCCATGCCAATTTACGTCAAGGATTGGGATCTCGTAGTTCCAGGGGAAGTCCTAGCAGAGGGGGATTACGTCGCCGGCCCTTACGTGTATAAGGAGGGCAACAAGCTCCTCGCCACGACTATTGGGATAGTTGAAAGCAAGAGAGGCGTCATAAGGGTAGTACCATTACAAGGGCCATACATACCTAAGGTGGGCGACGTGGTCATAGGAATAGTCATAGATTACTTACCTACGGCCTACGTCCTCGACATAAACTCCTCTTACAAGGCCATACTGCAAGCGACAGAGGTGTTGCCTTTCCAAAAGAACGCCTTGGCTGAGGATTTATCCAAGTATTTGGATGTAGGAGACGTCGTTATATGCAAGATTGTGAGGTTTGACAAATACTCAGATGTTGTAGTCTCTTGCAAAGGTAGAGAGTTGGGTAAAGTAGTTGATGGGAGGCTTATCAAGGTCAGCCCGGCTAAGATACCGAGGCTTATAGGCAGAAAAGGATCTATGATTAACCTAATCAAGAAGGAGACAGGATGTAAAATAGTAATAGGACAAAATGGCTTCATATGGATAAAGGGCAAGGATCCAGGGTCAGAAGTCTTAGCAGAAAAGGTCATACGAAAAATTGCTGAAGAAGCCCACGTAAGTGGGCTTACGCAGCGAGTTCAACTCATGTTGCAACTAGAGAAAGGGGTCGATGTTTAGGTGAGCGCAAAGGGCAAAGGACTTGAGTTGATAAGACCTGATGGAAGGAGGCTAGACGGTAGAAGGCCGGACGAAATAAGGGAGCTCAAAATAAAGATTGGGATACTAGAGAACGCCGACGGCTCTGCTTATGTTGAACAGGGCAATACTAAGATCTACGCGGCCGTTTACGGACCGCGAGAGGTGCATCCTAGGCACTTGGCCTTACCCAACAGAGCTATCATAAGGTGTAGGTACCACATGACACCTTTTGCAGTCGAGGAGAGGAAATCACCGGCACCTACGAGGAGAGAAATAGAGCTGTCGAAGGTAATAAGAGAGGCTTTGACACCGGCGATAATCGTGGAGCATTTTCCATTCTCAGCAATCGATGTCTTCATAGAGGTGATTAACGCAGATGGCAGTACTCGTTGTGCAAGCATAATCGCTGCATCGGTCGCGTTGGCGTCTGCGGGCATACCGATGAGGGATCTCGTAGCAGCTTGCTCGGTCGGCAAAATTAATGGCGTGCTCGTCCTCGACGTTACTGACATTGAGGACAAATACGGGGAAGTCGACATGCCATTTGCCATGATGCCCAATAAAAATGAGATAACCTTACTTCAATTAGACGGAGTGTTAAGTCTCGAAGAGATTGAGAAAGCAATTTCCATGGCCACTAAAGCTTGTAAGGAGATATACGAGAAGCAAAAAAGCGCCTTAAAGGAGAAGTACATCGAGCTACGAAAAGCCGTCGAGGAGAGTGCAAAAACGTGATACCAAAGTTAAAGAAACAGCAAATAATGGATCTCCTCTCGTCTGGGAGGAGAATAGATGGGAGAGAACTAGAGGATTTGAGGTCGGTGGAAATTAAGTGCCAGTGTGTGAAGAACGCTGAGGGCTCAGCTGAGGTTCGGCTTGGCAAGACATTAGCAATAGCAGGGGTAAAAACGAGCATAGGGACACCTTTTGCGGACACTCCCAACACGGGGGTGATGATAGTCAATGCCGAGTTCCTCCCAATAGCATCACCGACTTTTGAGCCTGGGCCTCCAGATGAAAACGCCATAGAATTAGCAAGGGTCATCGATAGAGGGCTTAGGAGGGCTGAGATGATAGACCTAAAGCAACTTTGCATAGTCCCTGGCAAGGCCGTGTGGGAGATATGGATCGACATCCACGCTCTGAATCACGATGGCAATCTCATGGATGCCTCAGCCCTAGCAGCCGTAACGGCAATTTTGATGGCAGAGATACCAAAAGCCGTAGTAAACGAAAAAGGTGAGGTGACGATAGATAAAAGTGAGAAGCAGAAGCTACCAATAAAGAACATACCAATCACGGTCACGATCGCCAAGATAGGCGATAAATTAGTGGTTGACCCGAACTTAGACGAAGAGGAGGTCTCTGACGCATTTTTGACGGCGACCTTCGTGAACGACAAGGTCTGCGCCATTCAAAAGAGAGGAGAGAAGGGTCTAACCATGGAGGAGACTATGAAAGCTCTTCAAATGGCGAGGCAAAAAGCTCGTGAGCTCCTCAAGATAGTTAAGGGGGTTGTAGGTAGTGAGTAAGACAAAGAAGGTCAAAACTGCTGGCAGATTTGGAGCTAGGTACGGGGCGACTATAAGGAAGAAGGTGGCAGAGATAGAGGCGATGATGAGAGGCCACCACAAATGTCCTTACTGTTATTCAGTAGGCAAGGTAAAGCGCAAAGCCGCGGGCATATGGTATTGCAAAAAGTGCAAGGCGATTTTCGCTGGAGGGGCTTATGTACCGAAGACAGGGCTATGATAGAGCCCCCGTTTAACGTTAAATACGTGGTATCGACGTGTCTTAGGCCTTCGAGGAGGTTACGCACCTTTGGGCGGGATTTAGCACGCGCTCTAATCAGAGGTTATTACGTAACTCGAGGAAAGAGAAGAATACTGGATTTAAAAGGCTTAGCTTTAAGCTTCAAAGCCTCAAGATTGATCATAGTTCAAGCCAAGAGAGGTAACCCTAGTAGACTGGACTTTTACGATGCGACTCTTAAAGAGCTACCGCTATTAGGCTCGCTACTAATATCGGGGGTAAAACTGGTCAGAGAACAGAGGCATGCCACGCGGGCTCCTCAACAAGCAAAGCTCGTTATCAATTACGACTTAGATATCCTCCCTTCAGAGGCGAGGCGAGAAATAGTGTTGATTCCCGCATTATTTGACCTAGAGGTCAGCAACTCCGAAGACGATAGATGGGTTATGAAGGTCTCGTGGACTGAAAAAGGCCTAGAAATTTCATTTATCGACAGAGAACGGGCTCTGTCCTTTGGCCCAGTTATCAGGGTGAGGCGGATTGTCTTGTCGACAACATAGTGCAAAGATAGTCATCAGAGGTGGAGAGCGCGAGTTGGGCATATTGCTCTTGGCTCTCAAACCCGAATGCGAAGACAGAGCTAAAGGTTTTTCAGCTGAAATGTACATCGACGGAGAAAAGTTAATAATAAAATTGAGCGCTAAGAGCTTGAGTAGGCTAAGAGCGGTAATGAACTCGTATTTGAGGTGGATAAAATCAATATCCGAAGTCATTGAAAGTGGTGAGGTAGATGCAGGCTCAGATTCCACCTGAAGTGCAACATAAAATAATGCAGTTACAGGAGTTGCAAGAAAGGATTAAAGCACTCGTCCTGCGAAGACAACAACTCGAAGTAGAGTTAAGGGACGTCGAAAACGCATTAGATGAGCTTAAAAATGTCGGCGAAGATACTTCCATTTTTAAGTTCGCTGGCAGGATATTAATGCGTGTGAGCAAGGACGCCATGGTCAAGGAGTTGACGGAGAAAAAGGAGACTCTCGAACTACACATAAAGACGTTGGAAAAACAAGAGGCTCACGCTAGGAAGAGGTTAGAAGAGCTAAGACAGGACCTGAGCCAGAGCTTGGCGGCTATATCGATATAGACGAAGTATCGACGAGGAAAAGATGTTCGATATTGAGGAGACGCTCAAAAGGGTTCAGGAAGCGGCTATAAATTACTTGATTGGTCTAGTACGACCCGAGGAGCTCATAGATGCGAACGTCTCCTTATCTTTTGATAACGGGATCCTGAACGTCGAGGTCGAAGTGTCTTTGCATGAGGCCAGCCTAAAGAGGCCTAGCGAAATAGCTAGACAAGTTGCACGATATGTAGTCGACCTATTTGACGGCATGTGGAGGGAGGCTCTTGAAAGAGATCCTCTTAGTAAAGATGGTAAAAGAGGCTAGCAAAATAGTCATAACCAGCCACCAGAACAGTGATGTTGATGCCGTGTTGAGTTGCTACGTAGTGAAGAACATCATCAACAAGCTCAATCCATGGGCTATGGTCGACATAATAACACCCAAGATGAACCTCCAAGCTAGAAGGGTCACTGAAAGTCTAGGAATCGCTAGTGAGATAATTGAAGGGGATAGCCTTCCTCGATATGATCTGTGTCTATTGATAGACGTTAACAACTTAGCACATTTAGGCGAGTTGAGGAAGAGCTTGGTGGACGACAAGCCAGTGGTAATAATAGATCATCATAGGCCTTCGATTGGCATGCCCTTCAACGCTCTGCCGATTATAGACGATGAGGCTGTAGCGACGGCAGAGGTTCTATGTGATATCGTGATAAGTCTAGACTTGAGGCCGACGAGAAAAGAGGCGCAATGCCTGTTAATTGGCATACTCTCGGATTCTAGGAGATTAATGATAGGTACAGAAAAGACGATAAGAGACGTAGCCTTTCTACTATCACATGGTGCCTCATTGCCTGAAGCCGTGGCCGCCCTTAACATACCAATGAGCTACTCCGAGAAGGTAGCGAGGCTTAAGGCTTCGCAGAGAGCTTCATTATACTCTCTAGGCCAATGGATCGTAGCCGTCTCGAACGTAGGCTCGTATGAGGCTTCAGCAGCAAGAGCGTTAATTGATTTAGGCGCCGACTTGGCCGCCGTATGTAATGAACTTAATGATGAAGTCAGGCTATGTGTTAGGGCTCACGAAGAATTCGTTAAGAGCACAAACTTGCATCTCGGGGAGGAGCTAGAAAGACTGGGCTCGATGATGTCTGGCTCGGGCGGGGGCCACGCAAGCGCTGCATGTGTAACCGTCCCAAGGCGATGTGGTGAAGTTATAGACGGATTTCTTGCGCTTGTGAGCAACAAGTTGAGATTGTCAATTAAGGAAATAGACTAAGGCTACATACTGAGCGAGTAATAGCTTACAAGCGGATTATGCTCGACGTCCAAGAATTCTCATTGCCTCCTCGAAACTTCTCGCCACGACTCTCCTGTCATAACCAACATCTACTACATCCCACGGAGTTTCTTCTCTTGGCTTAAGGAAGGCCTCCGGCAAGAGCCTTGTCATAGCGGTCCACGACTTTAGACCAAGCTCCGCCATCTTCACTAAATAGGGGCCCAACTTATCATCGCTGAGAGAGAGAGCGGCTTGGAAAGCAGCTCTATAGGGGTTTAAGGCTTCAAGCCTCACCCTAGGGCCTCTTAAAATCTTTAAGTACCACTTGTAGCTCTTCTTCACCTCGTTCGGCTTAGGCGGAGGAAGCCATTGAAAAGGCGTATGCGGCTTAGGTATCAAAGGGTTCATGGATATGTGGAGTACGGTTTTGCCTTTAGCTATGATCTTAAGGATCCTCTCAATAAGCTTAGCACTACCCCGTAAATCTTCTTTGGGCAAACATGTAATTAGGTAAAACTTTACTTCTGCAAGACCTTTGTCCACCGCCATTTGGACGACGTTCTCTAGCACTTCGTCGTCGTAGGCCTTACCCAGAAAGGCCCTGTCCTCTTCAGATAGTGATTCCACTCCGAGAGCTAAGGTCTTCTGACCTCCCATCCTAATAAGTTCTAACAGCTCGTCGTCGACGACGTCGGGTCTAAGAGATGGTATGGATAAGCCGAGATTCCTCGATAACACTTCTGTGCACACGTCCTTAAACCACGGGACGTCGAAGATGCCCGTACCAATGAGAACCACACGACTGGCCTTAGTCCTTAAGAGGCCTTCGTCCAGCAAGTCCTTTATCTTGCTTAAGCTCCTGTACCTGAGAGGTCCATTAGTCCAAGACACGAGGCAAAATCTGCATCTTCTATTGCATGATCGAGAAACCTCCAAGCAGAAAGCATTCGCAAAAAGGGGGTCGATGAAAGCGTCAGCGCTTATAGTGGTAAGCTGAGCCAATATGTGAGGGATGTGGTCGAGGTCCGGGGCCATACACCTTTCTACTTTATCCTTGCCGTAACGGTAGACGAACTTTAAACTGCTGATTTCCTCTATCTTTCTCCTCTTGCTCGCTTTCGACTTCAATATCTCTAGTAAGTCGCTTAGGCAAGGCTCTAATTCGCCTATGAAGGTGCAATCCACTATCTTTGACACTGGCAATGGGTTGGCCGACACAGCCTGACCGCCAGCAATTATTATGGGATCAGTTTCGCCACGCTCATCTGCCATTGGCTTTATGCCAGCATCCAAGAGCATTTTCACCATATTCACGTAATCCTCTTCGTATTGAAGAGTGAAAGCGATGACGTCGAAGTCCTTTAACTCAGCTCCGCTTTCAATAGTCCTAAGAGGTTTAGTGAAAAAACATCGCTCGCATAACACTTCGTCGTCAAGATTGAACAGGTAGTAAAGTTGTTGAACCGTTAGCCCCGTCATCCCGGCTTTATAAATGTTCGGATAACAAAGGGCTATCTTCAGCTTGCTTCTCCGCCAGTTCTTCTTTATCACATTGTATTCAAGAAAGTCAACCTTCTTCATTAAGTCCATACTCAGAGCTCTCCTAATCTGAATGAGGGTGACGCTTAAGTCTTAAGTCACGATAAGTAGTGCGCTACTGAGGCATATTTCAATCTCTAGAATGTAAAGGTTGAAATTAAAGGGCCTAAGCTTGTTGCTGAAGGACCTTTGCCTCTTCGCTCTCTAGTGGTACTTGAAGGAGCTTGCTTTTCATTGCTTCGACTTTTCTTAACGGGTACACCTTCTTAGCTTTGTTGTAGGCATCAGACGATATCTTTCCAAGAACTAGCTCTTGAACGAAGTCTTCAAAGTTTAACTGCAAGGCCCTTTCCTCTACCACTTGCCTCATTATCGCCCTTATAGCAGACTTCTGAGAGGTCTTGGTCCTCTTCACCGTCACGGCTAGCATGAACACTCTTAACCGATATCCATCCTTGGTCTCGACGTCGAAGACGCTGTCCACTCTAGAGGAGCCCCTTCTGATAAGGCTTCTCACGTAGTCCCTAGCGAGTTCGTGTCCTTTGAAAATGGTATAAGCCTTATCCCCTTCGACTTTGATGATCTGGAAGCACAACTTTATATGTTGATGTGAAAAGTCATTCGTGATGCTGTAGAGTGTAGTCCATAGGGTTCTCCTAATGACTTTTTCAGATGAAGATGCCATGGTCCTGCCCAGTTCAGCAAACCCAAAGTACTTAGGTGCCAGTACTGTTATCCATACCTTGGGTTGCGCCTTTATCGCTTTTACCTTCTTTGAGGACACTTAGAGGCACCTCTTACTCGCATTCTCGAGCATTTCCCCCGCGACGTTGCTTAAAAGCATAAAGACGTCGATTTAAACCTTTTCATTATGATAGTTAAGAGCTGCCACCTTTGTTTAGTAGTTTAAGAAGTGGTTGCAAACAAGCAAATATGTCGTTCGTGGTGTTTATGACCGTTCCAATGTCCTCAGCCTCAATGACTATTTTTAAACGATCTTCATTGATCCTTTCGACCTCTAGCTTTAAGCCCTCAGGAAGTTTCGCATTATCGGGATTCAAAGCCTTAGCCACGACGTTAACGAGGCCTGGAAGAAGCGTGAGTATCTCCAACGTTGTTCGTTTTTTGCTTTTCTTCAAAATCGAGCCCCCACCTTTAAAGACTTACCAACTAGTATATCCACAGTCTTAATGAAATTGTCAAGCGATTCGGAGGAAATTATGGCCCCTGCAGCACTCTCGTGGCCACCTCCAATGCCGCTGACCTGTTCTGCAGCTGTCTTGATTATGAGGCCCAAGTTGATCCCTCGCTTTAATAAGGTTTCGTGCATGCGAGCTGATACCTTTACTCTACCTTTAGTCGAATGAGCTAACGATATCAGGGGCTTGGAGACATCGCACATGTAGGACGAGATGGCTATGGAAGCTATGGCTCCCAGAACTCTCTCATCGACTACGTTCCTCAGATCCATGACCTGTACGTTGCTTAGTCCTCGCACGTAGGAGGAATCGCTACGTAACAGGGAGAGGTATTGAGCCAACCTTCTCCTGTATTCCAAAGATATCGCTTCTGCTTGGCTTAAGATCCTTCCTCTATCCCCCAGACCTATAGCTAGGCCAACTCCATGCTTTCTCAACCTGCCACATGCATTCAGTATTTGCGCGAATTCGTGAGCGTACCTCAGCGACGAATCCTCGGGTTCGTGTAGAAACTCATAAATAAAGCCGAAGAGAGCGTTTGCCGACTGAGGGCTGAAGCCCTTCATCAACAAATGCTTTATCAGTGCCGTAGCCAGCTTGGAGATCTCATCGATGCTCAAGTCCCTATACGTTGTTAAAGAGCCGTCGGGCTTCTTCACAGCTATGCCTAAGCTCTCCAAGAAGCGCTGAGAGGCAACCTCGTCGTAGGTCAAGCCAGGTAGTAAGGGATCCACTGTGTACATAAGCGACTTCACTAGAGGTTGGCGTGGAACGCCATAGAGCCTTAGCCCCGTGAACCTTCTGACCCAGCCTCTCTCTATCGCCTCTTGAGCTATCTCCTTATTCAGCCCCATAAAGCCTTGAGCGCTCTCTTGTCTGTCACCTATAGCACCGGCTATGGCAAGATACGCTACCTTGTAGTCCACGACCTTCATGCTCTTGGACACAAGATACGCTAGCCCAGAGGCACTGACGTCCCTTCCACCATTGAGCCCGAAGAAGTGCGGATTTAGCTCTTGAAGCTTTTCGTCGATGGCCTTTGAGGTCCTTAAAGGTTCGTGGTGGTCAATTACACTGGCTGGGAGGAGGTCCTTACTGGCTATGGCTTCCACAGCTGAGCTGCCCAAGTCAACGAAGATATAATAGTCTCCCTTTGGGAGAGAAGTCAAGGTCTCCTCATCAATTTGATCCACGACTTTTATCGTGAAGGATCTTTCAATCCTCATGAGAGACCTTGCTATTATCGATGCAGCCGCTAGCCCATCAGCATCGTAGTGAGTCACTATTACGTAGAGGTCGGCTGAAGAGCTCTCAATGCTTTCGGCTATTTGAAGAATAGCACCACTTAATGTAGATAGCTCTTTCAAGTCCTTCATCGCCTGAAACCGTGATCTATTCGGCTTACGCTATTACGCTCATCTTTCCGGGCTCATACTTCCAATCTGGGGCCAGCACCCCTTTTCGCTTGTAATACTTCACGAGCCTATGTATTTTAGACTCTGTTAGCTGGAGCCCTCTGAGCGAGAAGTAGTCCTTTGGATGTTCCTCAAGGTGACGTCTTATCCTCGTGGCCTTTTTAATCAAGTTAGCAAGGTCCTCTGGAATTTGCGGTGCTAATCCTTTCTCAGCAAGTACTTGAGTTAGCTTCTTCCCTATGATCGCCTTAGTCAATGCTATTCCGTGCTGGTCTCTAAGCAGGATGCCGATCATTGATGGAGAGTAACCCTTCTTGGCGTAGTCAACAATGAGAGAAACGACATCGTCTTCGGATAGCTTTAGCTTTGCTGCCACGTCGCTAGTTATGGGCCTTGTCGAGTGAGACTTCCCCTTCTCCTTGCTCCTCCGCACTTTACTGCCACCTTCCAGTTAGACTTATGAGGGTACACATAAATATTACGTGCAATGAAGTAGACTTCTATGCATACACGAATAGCCTACGTCACCAATAACCCCCACAAAGCGCGTGAGGGCTCCTTTATCCTGAGAGAGCTGGGTGTAGAGGTAGAAGTCGTGCAAGCCAGCATACCTGAAATTCAATCTGACGACGTAGTTGAGATAGCCAAATTTAGAGCGAAGGAGGCCTATAGATTACTGAAGAGACCGGTCATAGTAGAGGACGCTGGACTGTTCATCGATGCACTTAATGGCTTTCCAGGGCCATACTCTTCATACGTCTTTAAAACTATAGGAATCAATGGGGTACTTAAGTTAATGAGGGGCGAGAAGAGGAGGGCGGCTACCTTTAAGTCTGTGGCAGTATTTTACGACGGGAGAGAAATGCGGGCGTTTGTGGGTCAAGTGAGGGGGAGGATATCCTTTAAACCAAAAGGATCGTCATGGGGGTTTGATCCGATATTCGAGCCCAAAGGCCTAAAGGGGCTCACCTATGCTCAACTGCTCCCTGAAGTCAAAAACAGGGTGTCCCATAGGAGAAAGTCGCTCGAAAAGCTCGCTCAGTATTTAATAAGGAGGGCCAAACATTTAAAAAGAAAAGAAAGTTAACGCTCTTTGTTTAAGGAAAGGAGGGTTTAGTATTGTCTCGAAAGCCCATAGACGCTGGGTCACTTAAAGAGGGCTCTTTTATAGTGATAGATGAGGAGCCGTGCAAGATAGTTGAAGTAGAGAAGTCAAAGCCGGGGAAGCATGGTTCGGCCAAAGTCCGAATAACCGCTATAGGGGTTTTCGATGGAGTTAAAAGAAGCATAGTCGTGCCGGTGGACCAGAAGGTCGACGTCCCGATAATCGAGAAGAAGGTCGCTCAAGTCATATCAATAACACCAACAAGCATCCAATTGATGGATCTCTCAAGCTACGAGGTCTTTGAGGTGCCCAAGGAGACGATAGAGACAGACCTGCTCAACAAGATGGCGGTGGGCACAGAAGTAGAAGTATGGGAGTTGCTAGGCAAGAAAAAGATCGTCCGGACGCGGTAAATGTGTTAGTCAGTCCATTAAGTCAAGGTGATGCGCATTAGGGATCGGACGAGTGGGCATAGTTTCAAGGCAGGACTTGAAGGAGGCGTTGGAGCTCGTAGAGAAGACCTACTCATTATTTAGAGCGAAAGGGCTAGAAGTCCTTGTCGACCAGGAAATTGCCAACGTCTCGGCGAACCCAGACATCAGGCGCTCGGCCTCATCAATTCGTGAATTAAAGACTGTCGACATTATAGTAGTACTTGGAGGGGATGGTACAATACTGCAGACAGTGCGAAGGCTCAGGCCTCCTCTTAGGATCTTGGGCGTCAACATGGGCTACATGGGCTTCTTCTGCGAGGTAGAACCTGAAGAGCTAGGAGAAGTTGTGGATAAAATACTCAAGGGGGAATGTTATTTACAAAAAGTGGGCTTGTTGTCGGTGAAGGTGAATGGATTGGAAAGGGACGTCGCGCTCAACGATGTCCTCATCTTCACTTCGGAGCTCGCTAAAACCTTGGAATTCACGGTTAAGGCTGATGGAATTGAGATATTCAGTGGCAGAGCTGACGGAGTCTTGGTGTCATCAACTGTCGGCTCTACGGCCTACGCACTCTCAGCAGGCGGCCCCCTCATAGACCCTCTTGTCGAGTGCTTGGTGGTCGTGGCTTTAAACCCCTTGAAGTTAGGGACTAGGCCAATAGTACTTCCATCAAATAGCAAAGTTGAGGTATCGTTGTCTAGGTATAGCCTCAGAACAGCATCGATATACTCCGACGGAGCTTTCACTTGCCACATCGGTGTAGAGGACGTCGTAGAGATATGTAAGTCAAGCCATCAAATAGAGCTCGTCAGAGTAAAGGACTTCAGAGGGTCTTTTTACAAGAAGTTCTACGAGGTACGCATTCGTGGAGGAAAAGCGCGTCCGCCTAAGAGGTAGAGAGTGTACTGTCGTCGATACGAGTGCGTTTCTCGTAGACGGCGCCTTGCAATACTTGCAAGATTATCACTGCTTCACAGTGCCTAAAGTCATCGAAGAAGTCAAGACGTTGAGGCATAGAGCTGGGATCGAGGTTCTCTTAGACTCTAAGGCACTAGATATTGTAGAGGTGGCCAGAGATCATTTGAAAGAGGTGCTAAAAGTCGCTAAGAAGACTGGCGACATAGCATCCCTCTCTGAAGTGGACTTAGAGGTGCTTGCCTTAGCCCTTCAGCTCAAGAGGCAAGGGTACGATCCGCTCCTAATAACCGACGACTACACGCTACAAAACCTCGCCTCGTGCCTCCAGATAAGGTGGCGCGGCATAAGGACAAGAGGTATAAAGAGGAGAATAAAGTGGCGCTATCGATGCACAGCTTGCGGCAGGGTGTATTACGAGTTCCTAAAAGAGTGCGGTACTTGTGGTCACAAGTTAAAGAAAGAGGTAGCGGGGCATGAGGGTCTTTGATACCACAGTATCAGCCCTCAGAGGCGGCCCTAAAGATAATTCGCGCTGTCTACGGAGAGGAGGCAGACCAAGTAATAAGGGCGCTTTCGTCCCCTGGCTCGTGGTATGCAATTAGGGTAAACACGCTTAAAAGCTCCGTCGACAGGGTGGAAAAGTACCTTCGATCCCTGGGCTTCGAGGTGAAGGCTCTAGCTGACGTCGATGTTGTGCTAATTAAGGTTCTGGGACCATTTGACGTGCCCGAGCTCCAGAAGAGAGTGGTGGTCGACAAGCTAACAGCAGAAGCGGTCATGATGGGGGCCAACGTCTACGCACCAGGGGTAAAAAGCATGGAGGAAGTCGAGAAGGGCGAGACTGTGACTGTGATGGATCCAAGGGGTAGGCCTGTGGCTGTGGGCAAGGCCATGGTAAGCTCGAGTGAGTTGAGGTTCTTGAGGAAGGGTTTAGTAGTCGAGACCCTGACCTCCATCTACAAGCTCCCACCTATAAGGAGCTTGGAGTTATACGCAAGGGGCGAGATATATCCCCAGTCCTTGCCGTCGGTCTTAGCTGTCAGGGCCCTAGACCCTAGAGAGGGAGAGTTAGTGATAGACCTCACGGCTTCTCCGGGTGGAAAACTTACCTACGCCAGCCAGCTTATGAAGAACAAAGGGCTGATGATAGGAATCGACCGCTCGCCGAAGAAGATAGAGGCGTTGAATGAGAACGTGCGCCGGCTCGGAGTCAAGAACGCCAAGACGATGTGCATGGACTCGAGGTACGCTGACCTAGAGCTAGGGGAGTTGAGGGGTAAGGCGGACGCGGTCATAGTAGACCCCCCATGCTCCGCCATAGGCGTGAGGCCGAAGCTCTACGATAGCTTGACTGAAAAGGTGGTCCAAGACCTCAGCGAATACCAGAAGCAGTTCATAAAGGCAGGGTTCAACTTGCTCCGAAAGGGGGGTAGATTGCTCTACTCCGTGTGTACTATAAGCGTCGAAGAATGCGAAAACAACATTAACTACGCAGTAGAGGCGTTGGGCCTGCAACCAATTGAGGGTCCGAGACCTCTTGGAGGCGTTGGGCTACCAAGTCATTCGAAGTACGCTAACAAGCTCGTCAGGTTTCACCCACACGTACACGATACGCCGGGCTTCTTTTACGCGGTCTTGATAAAAGACTGTTGAGGCCTACTTACTTTTTGAGAAGAGCACGTCCCCGCTGACCCTGTTGCGTATGAGCAGTACCCTGTGATATGGAATTATCTTTTCGCCACCATCGACGTCTCTGAACTTGAACCCCCCACTTAAGATCTCAGTTATGCACGAGACTGGAATGACCTTTACATTGCCGAGGACCCCTCTATGTAGTATGTGGACCTCGTAGTCTCCGGGGTCGAAATCCCTATGCCACTTTACTTTGTTAAGTAATTCCCTGATGCGAGAGACCATATAACCTCGCCGCGACCTCTCTCGCCCTTCCCTTAAACGTACTCGCCTCTTTCCTCTTTAAGATGAGGACGTTGTCCGTGGGGTCGAGATCCCTGATGACCTGGTTTCCGAAGGCGGCTTCTATCAAGGCGGCACTCCTCGACCTCTTGAAGTAGCTCAAGATCAAGACGCCCTCGTCCTTCAGCACGCGAAGAAGTGAATTGATGGCCTTTAATGGATCGCAGTTTTGAAGGACCGTGAGACACAATATCAGGTCGAAGGACTTAGGGCGAAAAGGTAGGCTTTCTACGTCGCCTAATACGAAGTCTACGTCGTGGGCGACGAGTCTTTTCTTGGCCTTTCGAAGCATCCCTCTGGAGAAGTCCGCCCCGACTATGAAGCGCCCCTTGTCTCGAAGCCTCTCCGTTACAAGCCCGGTCCCGCATCCCGCGTCCAACATCGCCCCATTGGCAAAGGATGAGAGGGCCTTGAGGCGAGAGATTGCCTCGTACTTTCTGATTTGCTCACTTCCGTAGAGGTCGTCGTAGAAGGCTGAGGTGGCGTCGTACATCTGACGGAGCTTCGCTTTTTTAAATGCCACGAGGCTTAATACGTTAGACAGAGATATCACTTTTTGGTTTTAGCTTTAGCATAATCACGTGGTTTGCCAAACCACGAGTGGGCGCTAGCAGTAAAAAATGGAACCTAAAGAGCACAAAAACCTCGATTCAGCACCTTACCGATTCTTCATCCCTAACGGTCAAGGAGAGAGGAGGCTCATCACCAACTTGTTATTTAAGTCGTCGGAGAATATAGTTTTCGCTTTATGACTGACCTCGATCCTCAGGACGATAGACGCAACGACTTGTCGGCCATAGAACCATTGAGGGGGAAAAGCTATAAAAATGATTAATGCCTTGTTTAACAAGGTTGGTATGGCGATAGATGCGAATGACGTTAAATATTTTGCTAGAAGCATCGGCGCTGACCTTGTCGGGATAGCCTCGACCGATCGATTTGAGGGTGCGCCTCCAGGGCATAGGCCTGAGGACCTCTTGCCCGACGCCAAGAGCGTAATAGTGATAGCAAAGAGGATACCGCTCGCCGTCGTTAGAAGCATTCCGAGCTATCATTATGCCGTCAGCGTTGAAATAATAAACCGAGAGTTGTGTTCTCTGTCTTATCGCGTTGCCGCTTACCTTGAAGACCTCGGGTATCTGGCGCTACCGCTAGACAACGAGACCGGACAAGAGTACTTCAAGGAAGGTGGGAAGTTCAGAATGTTGGCCGACTTATCCCTGAGACACGCAGCGGTCTTGGCTGGCTTGGGAGAGATCGGTGCTGGAGCTTTTCTTGTCACCCCACGCTTTGGACCGAGAGTGAGGCTCGTCGCAGTTATTACTACCGCTCCGTTGAGGCCAGATCCGATGCTCACAAAAGAGCCATTGAAGTGGGGAGTCCTATGTAGGCCCGAGGCCTGCGGAGCCGCCTGCATCAAGGCGTGTCCTGCTAAGGCATTTCCAGATCAATTTCCACCGCCAAACCCACCCGTAATCGACCACTTAAAGTGTCGAAGATACCGCTACCCCGACCTAGACATAGAGGCTTGGCACGTTATGGCCGAACTCTGTCGAAGTGGAGTGAGCAGGATAGAGAGGGACTTCATGGCAGCGAAGTTGAGCTCAAGGTTACTGGGTATGGGCTCGGGTAGCCGTTTTGAGAGGTGCGGCATTTGCATAAAAGCATGTCCTATAGGATCAAAACCTAAAGTGTCAGACTGCAGAATCGCACGTTAAGGGGTTCTGTGGTAATGGTTAATCTCTTTTTTCTATCATTTAGACTTAGAGGTCGCCGCAAAACTCTACCTTTCCGCGCTCCTGTAATCAAATTTTATGGGCGTAGAGGTAGACGTCTTCAAGATAATAACGACTATTTTTAACGTAGAGCTGAACTACTTCATTGCTAAGTATGGGAATACAAGGTATATGCAAAGTACCCGACAGGCGGGTTAATGGAGGTCAGGGTTCGAGAGGTCCATCAATTCTATACGTATGCTCAATGGCTGACGAGTTCGGGAACCAGCTGCTCAAAAAGTCCAAGGGCTCTAAAGTGGACTTCGAGGAATTCGAGGGAGGATGTCCCTCCTCGAGCTCTACGCCCACTTGAATATCCCGCGAGAATACCGCGTCCTCTCCGAGGGGCCGAGAGGGAGCTGGACGAGTACTTCTTGAGGCCCTTCACGCGCTTCCTGAACAAGCTAAACGAGGAGTTGGGGAGTGATTTCGTCGAATGGGCGAGGGAGATTTCGAGCAGAGCCTCAGACGTAACCATAAAAGTCACCAACGTCCTCGACCTCTCAGTACTCGACGCCGAGGTCTAAGTGTCCTACGTCAGGCTCCCTCAACTAGGAGAACACGCCAGGGCTATCCTCTCTTCACTCTCAAGACCGACGAAACGGACTGCGCGAAGGTCCGACCGTCACGACCACTCGAAGGGGGTTACAGGATTGACGTCAAGAAGTACAGCAAGATCGGGTTCTTAGACGTGAGTTCATGCAATTACGTGGAGGTCAAAGTCTTTGATCAGTACGTGTCAAAGACTGCACCTTCGACTGTTGTAGATAGTAAGGCGCTAGCAAAAGTCAAAAGGTACGTCGTAATAACCCTCGCCCTGATGGTCATAGTCGTCTTAGCCTTGGACTACACGCTCACGCAAGTCAGAGGAGGTCCTGTCATGGCGTGGCTTGCGCTGATCGGTTGCGCGCTACTCGTCCTCTTCTGGTTGATGCTGATGCGCGTTACGCGTAAAATGGGGGCGTCGAGATTAGAGTTTTTGATATGTAAGGTCATGTAGTGAAGAGCTAAAATGAGGATGAAGTCTCATACAAGCACGTAATAAAAATCTATGACGAGTACGGGGCGCCGTTTTTAGTGAAGGTCATGCTAAAATGCGTGCATTGCGGCAAAGTCGTTGGCCTTCCCTTTAAATGCAACTTTTGCGGAGGCCTCTTTTGCTCAGAGCGCAGGCCCCCGAAAATTACGCCTGCCCTGATTTGTCGCCTAAGACCTTTATCGTTGACTGGTCTGTCGGAGGAAGAACAAAGTACGGGTACGTCAAGGAGGAGGCCTCTTCAATAATTGCGTTGCCAGTGTGGGAGCGACTCTTTTCGTTGGGGTGAGGATATGTTTGCAGATTGCTCTGCCTAGCAGGTATGGTAATCGTGTCGCTATGCCATGTTCCAGCACTTAAGTTTATAGCCATTGTGGATATGTAGAATGAAATTATTAGGATAGTCATGGCCCTCTCCGTGGCATGTATGTCGCATGAGTTGATGTATGCTCTAGTACAGTGGTATTATGGGTGCTGGGCCATACCTGATCCAACTTTTCGCCACTCTTCTCCACTCTCAGCGAGTTCTAGCCCATCAGCCAACTTGTTTATAGTTTTGAGAGTGTCGACATTTTCGATGCCCAACACATCAAAAATATCCACAATGGTGATTTAGGCACATCTCATGCATCTCCATACCCCTCAGCAAGTTTGAGGCCTTGTCCACGATATCTTCAATCTTACCATTTTGTCCCAAATACTTCTAGCGTTTTGTTTAAAGCTTTCACGTACGTGTTTTGACCTCCATCTTTTTAACATGTAGCCTCTTAAAGCACATCCACGAAGTCTACCTTGTAATTCTTCAAAGTCATCGAATTACCTTTCCGCGATTCATTTAATAGGCGTCTATATGATAGGTTTCTTCCAATAACCTGACAATTTACCTGAAAAAGAGGACAAAACGAGACCGATGTATCACAACTTGCGACAAAATTTGGTAGCGGGGGGTGGATTTGAACCACCGATCTCGGGGTTATGAGCCCCGCGGGATAACCTGGCTTCCCCACCCCGCTTTGTAATTAGTTCAGTAACCTTATTTACAGAGGTTCACAAAAACTTTTTCTCTTCACCAAAAGTCCAGGTCATCTGAGAGATCGGCACCGAAACGAGGGCCTTTTAGAAACCCTCCTCGAAGTGCGCTCGTCGGTTCGCCGCACCCCTGTGTTTCCACTGGAAGTGCTCACACTCTCGTCTCAACCTTAAGGTGGTGAAGATCTTTTCTCAAAAGAGAGTAAAAGAAAGAATAAAAATTCGTAGCAAAAAACAAAAACAGTTACAGTCTTACTTCCTGACAAAGGTATCAGTTCAACAGCTTCTGCAGTTGTTCTCCAGTGGAAACCGAGGGGTCTGGGAAGCGGTGAAGCGGCGCATCAGTGCGCAAGCCTCTCTACATGCTCCTTAAAACAATGGGAGCCTTTTGTAGAAAGCCTTGCTTGACAACTTGAAATCAGTTTTCGTAGCTCGAATTCTTTTCTACTTTTTTACTCTTAATTTGTTTGTAGAAAACGCAAAAGTGCCATTCTCTAGCAGAGAAGCTAAGTAAAATTACTTGAGATCGGTGACTTCTACTCTCCTATCATGAAGTGAAAACCCTTTTTGACTTGGATTGCGCTCTCTGATGATACCCATAAGCCAGTCTGACTTCATTTATGTAAAAGTTTTGCGACGGTAAATTTAAAAACTGTGAATTGTGAAAGTAGATTGTAAGCTGTAGAGTGTAGCCTACTCGTGGTAGTTATGGCCTTCAACGACTTCAGGTTCACGGTGTCCCTTCCCGACGGCTCGAAGATGATCATAATTTTCCAAGGCAAGAACATACCGTGGAAGCGCATTCAAATGGTCAAGGACTTGATAGACATAGTCTCCTCGGCTGAGCTCACGAATAACCAGAACGAGGCCCAAGAGCAGACGCTCATGGAGAAGTTTAAACAGGTCATCGAAGAAAACTTCGGAGACGGCTCTTGGTTCACAAGTAAAGACATTCTCGATGCTTACAGGAGGACTTACAACGAGGACCTGAAGCTATCCACAGTCTCGACGTACCTCTTGAGGCTGTACAACAGCGGCGTTTTGGAGAGGCGAGGCGAGAGGAAGAACAGGATGTACAGGCTAGTCAAGAAAGTCGAGGTCTCAAGGGTTTAAGTGGTCGTGAGAGGATTTAATAACCTTCTTGTCCTCCGTTCTCGGGAGTTATGAGCGACTTAGTGAGGGCAACGATCTACGTAACCGGACTTGTCCAAGGAGTGGGCTTTAGGCCTTTCGTCTACCGCTTAGCCGTATCCATGGATCTCAAGGGTTACGTCATTAACTTAGGGGATGCTAGCGTTGAGATCGTCGTCGAAGGTCACGCGGACACGATCAAGAGATTCGTCGAGAGGCTAATGCTAGAGAAGCCAAGCCCCTCCCGCATTGACAACATATCAATAGAGTGGTTAGACTACACAGGAGAATTCAAGGACTTCAGGATCATGCCCAGCGACCACAAGGTCAGACAAAGCGGTTCCTCGATCCCGCCCGACATAGCGATATGTGACGAGTGCGTGAAGGACTTAATGAGCGACGATCCCCGCTGGTCCGAGTACTCCTTCACATGTTGCGCTGTCTGTGGACCTAGGTTTACGATGATAGTCGACTTGCCCTACGACCGCGAGCGCACCTCCATGATCAAGTTCCCCATGTGTGAGTTTTGTCGGCGAGACTATGAGAACCCAGCCAATAGACGCTACCACGCTGAGGGTATATGCTGTCGGTTCTGCGGTCCCAAGAACGAGTTACTTGATCAGTCCGGGGCTAAGATATCGTGCAAGGACCCCATCAAAGAAGCGGCCAAGCTAATCAAAGAGGGCTATATAGTCGCGGTTAAGGGCATAGGAGGCTTTCACATAGCATGCTTGGCGACTGACGACGACGTGGTATTGAAGCTTAGGAGGAGGCGTAAGAGGCCTCAGCAACCCTTTGCCGTCATGTCCCCCTCAATAGAGCACGTAGAGAACTTTGCCTACGTGAACCAAATAGAGAGACAACTCCTCACTTCCAAGGAGCGCCCTATAGTTGTCTTGAGGTCTAAGCCTGAAAGCCCCATATCGCCTTGGGTCTCTCCGGGCCTCGATAGCGTGGGAGTCATGTTGCCTTATACCGGGATACACTTGCTCTTATTAATATACGTCAATGAGTTAGCCGTCATAATGACCAGCGGCAATTACCCTGGGGAGCCCATGGTTGTAACAATAGATGATGCGTTAAAGAGGCTGTCGGGAATAGTCGACTACTTCTTGACCCACGACAGGGACATAATAAACCGATGCGATGACTCCGTTGTTCGCGTAACGAGAGGAGTGCCTACGTTCCTGCGACGATCGAGGGGTTACGCGCCATCGCCCATAGTGTTCTCAGGGATAGGAGGCGAAGGGGGATGCGTCGTAGCCCTCGGAGGGGACTTGAACGTCACGATATCCTTCTTAGTGGGCAATAAGTGCTACGTGAGCCAGCACATAGGGGACCTCGAAAACCCGGACTCGCTTGACTTCTTGGTCCATTCCTACAACTTCTTCAAGAAGGCCCTTAGGGTGAGGAAAGTCGACGCTATAGCCTGCGACTTGAACCGCTCCTTTGCTTCAACTAAGTTCGCTGAAGATCTTAGCAAGGACCTCGAAGCCCCTTTAATAAGGGTCCAGCACCACTACGCGCACGCGGCCTCCCTTATGGCAGAAGCGGGGCTCGGGCCCGACGACGAGGCAATAGTCATAACGATGGACGGAGTTGGGCTAGGGGACGACGGCACGGCTTGGGGCGGCGAGGTGCTCTTGACGACGTACGAGCGATACAAGAGGGTGGGGTGCATTAAGCCCTATCCGCTACCTGGAGGGGACTTGTGCGCCTACTACCCGATTAGAGCCCTAGCTGGCCTGTTGAGCCAAGTAATGAGCCTCGAGGAGCTCGAGCAGCTCCTGCTTGAGAGGTTCTCGAGCGCCTTTAGGTACGGCTCTCGCGAAGTGTCAGTCGTGGTAAAGCAGTTGCGCTCAGGGCTAAACGTCGTACCTTCTTCGAGCACTGGCCGCTACTTGGATGCTGTCTCTGCCATGATAGGGGTTTGCACCTACAGGTCCTACGAGGGTGAGCCAGCCATGAAGCTCGAGGCTTTAGCTCGCGCGAGCAGCTCTGACGTCGCGGTAGACGTTCCGATAGTCGACAAAGGTGAGATTATCATGGTCGACGCCTCTCAAATAGTGCTACAGCTCCTGACTTCTATGAAGAACGTTTCGCAGAATTACATAGCTAGGGCGGCGCATGTAGCCATAGCCAAGGGGCTGGCCGAAATAGCGTGCTTAAAGGCGCTGGAAGAAGGGGTAAAGATCGTAGGCGTTTCCGGGGGTGCGGCCGTAAACGAAATACTAATTGAGACAATAGAGAAAGAGGTCTCGAGGCATGGCCTCACCTTGTTAAGGCATAAGGTCTTACCTCCTGGCGATGGAGGCCTCTCGGCAGGTCAAGCGGTAGTCGGCAAGTTCCACCTCAACGCTTAAATCGGAGCGAGGGACAAAAGAGACGTATGAGCGAGCCCAAGATTAAAGTAATCCCCATAGAGATACCCAAGGGATCCAACGTTATAATTGGCCATGCACACTTCATAAAGACGGTCGAAGACCTGTACGAGGCTTTGGCTAACTCTTCGCCACACATAAAATTCGGGATCGCCTTCAATGAGGCCTCAGGACCTCGTCTCGTGAGGAGAGACGGCAACGACCCCGAATTGATAGAAGCGGCCGTTAAAGCGGCGCTCAGCATAGGCGCAGGCCACGTCTTCACGATATTCATAAGAGACGCTTACCCCATAAACGTGCTAAATGCCATAAAGACGGTGCCCGAGGTCTGCAGGATCTTCTGCGCGACTGCCAACCCTCTGCAGGTTATCGTAGCGGAGACAGACCAAGGGAGAGGAGTCATAGGGGTAGTGGACGGCTATACCGTTGTGGGCGTTGAGGACAAGGAGAAGGAGGAGGAGAGGAAGAGCTTCCTAAGGAAAATAGGTTATAAAAGGTGATGGTGGCTGCAGAACGTCGAGCCTCGCCGCGTGAACCAGTTCGAAACGTTGTGCTTCATGTGTGGCAAGGAGTCCTCGCTATTAGTCAGTGAGATTTGCTACGAGTTTCCAGGGTTTGGCGACGTGTACCTTTTATCTGCCATCTGTAAGAACTGCGGCTTCAAGCACACGGACGTAATGGAGGTAAACCCCCATCAAGACCCTTTGAGGATCACAGTAATGGTCGAAGAGCCTGACGATATGAATCACTTAGTCGTCCGTTCAAGCTACGCCACTGTAAAGATGCCAGAACTGGGGGTGACCATAACGCCCGGCCCCTACGCCCAAGGAATTATTTCGACGATAGAGGGCTTCCTTCACAGGGCTAAGGAGATAGTCGAGTTCTTGACCTCTAGCGAACTGGACGAGGAGCAGAGGAGGAAGTGCTTGGAGACCCTCGACAAGATAGTCGCAGCGATAGAAGGTAGGCTAAAGTTCACTTTTATAATCGAAGACCCTAGCGGCCTAAGCACTGTAGTGCCTAAGTGCGGGAGGGTAGCAAAGATAATAAAGGAGCCCTTACGAGTTAAGTTGTTGGGCCATGTCGAAGAGAGCTAAGACTAAATCTACGAAGGCCAGCAGATCTCGGGAGAGAAAAAAAGCAGAACTCGCTCCAATAGCTGGAGCTGGTTTAATAAGGTTCTTCAAGGAGGAGACTGAAGGGGTCTCCTTGCCCCCCTACGTAGTGATAGTTATTGCAGTGGCCTTAATAGCGCTGGTGCTAGCGCTCCCCGCGCTTCTGCCCATCTAAAAAGGGATGCCCCATGCACATAAGAGATTTTCAGAACCTGATCAAAGAGATGTACTGGCACAAGGACACGCAACGGTCAGTCGAGGTCAACTTCATCTATTTAATAGAGGAGATAGGCGAGCTTGGCAACGCTATAGTCAAGAGGGATAGGAAGTTAATAGAAGAAGAATTGGCAGACGTGTTTGCCTGGCTCGTAACAGTTGCTAATGTTCTTTCAATAGACATAGAAGAGGTAGCGCTAAGGCGCTATGGAGAGAGCTGCCCTAAGTGTAGAGCCAACCCTTGTAGATGCTTGACTAAATAGAAGGCTTACCCCTGAGCTTGGACCTCACTTCGGAGGCCAATATTCTTAAGTCTGTCTTAAGGAGCACGTTGCTCTCTTTCATAGCCAATTTCTCGAGTCTCTCAACGAAGTCGCGGACGTCAGAGACCTCATTTAGGAGCCTCTCGACTACTTCTTCAACCTCCTTCCAACAAGCTAAGTAGGGCCTACAGTCCATGAGGGCCTCTCTAATTAACTCCTTGACTCTCATGGATCTCTCGACCTCGAAGCCGTTTAAGAAGCCTTATTTTGGTTATGAATTAATGCCGTTTAAGATTGAATAAAGTTGGCGAAGATAGGGACTTAGCTTCGCGTGAGTCATAAGAAGCCCTTCTTGACCATGACCTCGCCTATTAGTACCGAGTTGCCTGCGGCCCCTCTTACAATGTTATTGCCAAGGACTATATACTTCAGCCAGCCATCCTTACCATATCTAAGCCTTCCAACTACTATGCTCATGCCCTTGTGCTCCTCTCTGTCGAGTCTAGGCTGAGGTCTATCCTCTTCTTCTCTGACTATTATGGGTGAAGGTGGAGCTGTAGGTAATTTAAGCTCTTGTGGAAGTCCCCTAAAACCTCTTAAAACGTCTTTAAGCTCGTCTAGATCTACGCTCCTCCTCAATTTTACGAACACGCTTTCAAGATGTCCGTCTAACACGCAGACCCTGTTACATGATGCTGAGATAGCTATGTCGGCAAACTTCACGAAGCCCTCAGAAAGCTTACCCAATATCTTCAGGCTCTCGGTTTGGATCTTCTCCTCTTCCTTGGCTATAAATGGTATAATGTTATCAATTATAGCCATAGAGGCAACACCTGAGAAGCCAGCCCCCGAAACGGCTTGCATGGTAGTTACGTGGACTGCCTCTACTCCTACGTAGTCGATTATCGGCTTCAATGATAGCGTGAGTATGATCGTGCTACAGTTCGGATTAGTGGCTATAAGCCCTCTCCAGCCCCTCTCCCTCCTCTGGACGTGGATCAGGTGGAGGTGGTCAGGGTTTATCTCTGGTACTACCAATGGAACGTCATCAAACATCCTCATTGCGCTGGCGTTGCTCACAACGTTAAAGCCCTCCTTAGCGAATGTGGGTTCCAGCTCCTTTGCCACGTTCGAAGGCAAAGCCGAGAAAACCAAGTCGACGACATAGCCGCACCTCTTAATGGCCTCGGGGCTTGTCTCAAGGACCTCTAAGTCTTTGACGGCCTCAGGGAAGTCTGGTCCAAGCATCCAGTTAGTCGCTTCGCAGTACTTCTTACCAGCGCTCTTGCTAGAGGCCGTTAAGGCGACGACTTCAAAGAAGGGGTGATCCACTAACAATTTGACGAATCTCTGCCCAACTAAGCCCGTAGCACCCAATACTGCCACTTTAAGCTTGTCCACCTCAACCACCAATGAAGGCGTCGTGCAAGGCCCTAACGGCTTTGATGGCATCTTCTCTCTTAACCACGAGAGATATGTTAAGTTCCGAAGCCCCTTGAGCTATCATCCTGACGTTAACCCCCTTCTCGGCCACTGCGCTGAAAACCTTGGCTGCGACCCCCGGCCTCCCCCTCATGCCCGATCCTACGACTGCTATTACGCACACATCGCCCTCCCAAGTGACATCGCAGTTCTTAGGGAGGACCTCTTCGAGTCCCTTTACAATTTCCTGTAACTTTTCCTCTGGCACTACTATCGATATGTTGGTCTGTGATGAGCTTTGAGAAACCATTATTGCATTTGCACCCACGTCGTACAGCGCTTTGAACACTTTGGTAATTATAAGTGGGGCCTCGTAGAGCTCTGCTCCACTTACAGTTACGATCGCCACGCTGGGAATCATGGAAATAGCCTTAACTATCTTATCATTAGGGGCCTCATGATGAACTACTGTACCAGGATTCTCAGGGTTGAAAAAGTTCTTCACCCTCAGCGGTATGCGTTTCCCGATCAAGGGTTTTAGAGCTAGTGGATGTAACACCTTTGCACCGAAGTACGCTAGCTCAGCGGCCTCTTCATAGGAGATTTTTGGTATCGACTTTGCATAGGGTACGATCTTCGGGTCCGCTGTCATGATCCCTCCAACGTCCTTCCAGACCCACACTTCGTCAAACTCTAGAGCCGCGCCGATGATAGTAGCAGAGTAGTCAGATCCCCCTCTGCCCAGCGTAGTCTCCACACCTTCCACGGTTTGTCCTATGAAGCCAGTCACGACTGGGACCACTCCCTTCTCCAGAAGAGGCTCTAAGATTTCCCTTAGCTTCTCCTTGCACAGGCTCATTATCGGATTAGCTCGACCGAAGTTATCGTCAGTTATAATTCCTGCTTGACCGCCAGTGAAGTACTCTGCTTTAACCCCTTCTGACAACAAAGCCCTCCATACGATCCTTGTGGCCATCTTTTCGCCGAAAGCCAAAACCCTGTCTCTAGTCCTCGGGGAAGCCTCCTTAAGATAAGAAATAACCTTCAACGTGAAGTAAAGCTCTTGAATCAAGCCCTCAATATCTCGTATTGTTTCAAGTCTCAACCCCTCATCCCTAATTGCCTCTGAGCATGCTTGCACGTGCCTTTCCCTAATCATTACCACCGACTTCTCGACTTCATTTATGTTGCCACTTAGAGCATAGTTTATGAGGTTAATGAGCTCATCAGTTACCCCAGCCATAGCCGATATCACTAGCACTACTTTGTTCTCTTCTTTTACATGTCTTTGTACAATGTCCACTATGCGCAGAATATTCGTTCCTGAGGACGTGCACACTCCACCGAATTTCATTACTATCTTCAACTCATTTCACCATACTTTGCCTCTCTCTTAGCGATTTCGATATAGCATGTAGCACTATGGCCGCGAATCCTAAAGGCCCTAAGTCGTTTTCTATGTTTATGTGCATTGGGACTCCGAGCTCCATCTCTTTAGCTGAAACTCCTGGCTCGCTGCCTCCGAAGACTATCGCTACAGCTCCTCTGTGGATTTCAGAGACTACTCGCTCAACATCAAACAAGTCTTTGGCATACTTCTTGGAGGTGACGAATATGAGAAGGGACGGTCTGAAGATATCGATGACGTCCTCCAACTCGCTGAGCACTACTAGGGCTCTGCCTTTTTTGAGGGCTAGCTTCTGAGCCTCTGGCACCCCTGCTTGGGCGGCTGCGCCGCTGGGCTTGCTCACGACAACGGTCTTGAACCCTAATCCATAGCATAACTTCGCAAATTGCTTGACTATTTCGACGCTGAATACGTTGTGTATCACTGGAATAACTTCGCTCATCTTGGGTCAGCTTAGTATTCTTTCAAGACCTCCTTAATAACCTAAGCGCCTCTCTGGCTACGACTCTCGAGAGCGGTGGGGGTACGGCCTCTCCAATCATGTTGTACTGAGCATCGGAGCCACCTTTGAATACGAAATTATCGGGGAAGCCCATTAGTCTCGCTTGCTCTCTCACTGTCAGCAACCTATTCTCATAGGGATGCACGAACCTAGAGCTTCCTAGAACTGTTGGGGCGAGCTTGAATGGGTGCAACCTAATCCAGTTAGGTAAAACCTTCTTCCCAGCACCCTTATACAGTACTAGCTCCTCTCCCCACCTCAGTTTGGCAATCTTCTTGAGCCTCCTCGGAGGTAAGGGCTTAATCACGTGGTTGGGAACGTTGTTAATTTCTCTTGGATCCGGGAGCCCTGCCAGAGCTTCCTCCACCGTAATAATTTTTTCGATAGGCCTCGGCCTCAATTTGAAGTTCGATACAAAGACCCTCTTTCTATGAGAGGGAGTCCCGTAGTCTTCAGCATAGAGCACGTTGAAGTATACCTTTGGGTAACCCACCATCTTGAGCTCATGTTTTATTGCCTCCTTCAGCGAGGGCTCCAGAATTGAGGGGACGTTCTCAATTATGAAGAACCTCGGCCTCAAGTCGCCTATAATCCTTATAGCGTGGAGAAAGAGCCTGCCCACCTCATCGCCGTAAAGCCTACTGAGCGCGTCGACCTCTCTTCTGGGGTTGGCCCCCGTAAAAGGTTCGCAGGGAGGGCTCGCTATTATTACGTCGACATCGTCTCCCACGACCTTCCTCAAATCTAGAGAATGAATACTTCTTATATCTTCACACAAGACGTCGACTCTTAAGTTCTCCCTATAGGTTTCAGCGACTATCCAGTTCACATCTATTCCGAGCAATACTTCAAAGCCCTCCATGACAAAGCCCAGTGAAAAGCCTCCAGCTCCACAAAAGAGATCCAAGACCTTGTACATATCACTGGTCCCTCACCAAATCCCTCACTTCAACCCCTAGCTCCCTCAACGCCTTGACTATGAACTTTCTGTGGCAGAACCTTCTATCCCTCTCTAAGCACATCAAGCAAACCCTTTTATTACGTGCGACGCTTAAAAGGGTCTCTATTCCTTCTCTGAAGCTATTGCTTTGCATATAATTTTCATAGCCTCCTCTCTTAAAGCCTCCGAGTTTATCTCCAAGCCACATATATTCTATGCCATTTTTCTTAAGCTCCTCCTCTAGCTCCTCGTGATTAAATCCTTTAATCCTCGATCTTGGAAATGCCCTCACATCTATGAGTATCTCAATCCCCTTGGCCCTCAACATCCTAAGCAACTCTTTGAGGTGCCTAAAGGACCCGTAACCGACATCGTATAGGAGCAGAAGTCCCACCAAGTAATATCAGTCCACGCGGCTCAATAAAGCTCTGCACGACTTTGTTCTCGAGGCCCTTGTAAAGCCGTTGACAAAAGTAAGGGATTCTGCGTTACTAAAGGGGATGAGGCTAGGCTACAGTACTAAACCTTCGCAAGTCTGCTTGAGGAGCTGTTAACTCCCGTCGCGATGCTAGTGGTGCCTCTTATCGAAAATAGCTTGAGAGTAGCGCCGGGTGGGGGACTCGAACCCCCGCTCCCCAGAGGGGAACGGGCTTAGCAAGCCCGCGCCCTACCAGACTAGGCGAACCCGGCTCTGATTGAGTAATTAAGAGGAAGCAAAGCTTGAATAAAAGCTTATTTCAAAGGTAAGCCAACATCGCTAAGGAAATAACATTTTTATGGACTCTCAACACTAACACTCTAAGCCCCGGTTGCCTAGCGGATATGGCGGCGGCCTTGTAAGCCGCAGGTCGCGGGTTCGAATCCCGCCCGGGGCTTTAATATCATAATCTTGTGTCATAAATCTTACTACATGTTACGATAGTCAACATAAGGGCTAAGTCTCTCACAATGTTGAGCGTCTTTAAGCTTCAAATAACATGTCGAAGACTGCTAAGAAGGCCTTTTTGAAGAGGTATAGGCCGCATCTGGTCATGGGAAAGCAAAGGGCCTCTCGTCGCGAGAGGGATAAAGCATGGAAGTGCAGGCGAGCGGGGCCTCGAGGACTTCAGTCGACCTCCTGCACAGCGCGCTTCAAGCCTATGCCCGGGGCTTCGGGAGTAGCTCAGTTTAGCGGCTCAGTGGGACTGTTTACTGCGCCCAGAGACTTCCGTGAGGACCTCCACCTCTTGAACCTCTCGCTTCGAGCTCGGCTCCATAAGGCTCGCTCCGAGGACCTGTGAGGGGTTGGTCTAGGGAGGAGGTGAGGAAGAGGAACGGCCCTCGAACCGAGGGTGCGTAGACGTAGACCACCACATAACAGCTCCGCCTCCTGAGCCTCTCTAGCTCGAACCTCAAGTAGGAGGGTATGTTTATGCCGAGCCCCCTTGCCCACGTAGACTATCCTGGCCTCGAAGGCTAGACCTCGGACATTGAAGACACCACGAACATATTTGACGAAAAATGTATATTTCTGACCGTCATTGTTATCGCGAAGGGCCTAAATGTAGAGGAAGTCGAGTTGGCAGATAGCGAGGAGCTCTGGATGGGATGGTCATGTTCCTGCTTTTCCTCTCGAGCCTCTAAGCGCCCTCGCCCAAATTGCTCGAGCCCCTCGCCGAGCCCTCTAGTGAGCCCGGGCCAAGCCGAGCGCAAATGAAATCTACGTCCCGATCGCAGTCGAGTCAAGGAACGAGCTCGAAGTAACCTTTACCTTCCGCTACTGCTGGGTAGACGAGCAGGCCCCCACGAGGACGACGCGATCACCTTCACCTGAACCGCCAGGGTCGTGGTCGGGGCGCTGTAAAAGACGAGGGCGCAAAGTTGCGAGTTACGCACAACGCCGCGAGTCCTCGGAGCAGAGGCCTTTCTGTAGCTCCTAGGTTGAGGGCCGGTGAGCTCGCGCTAAATGAGGTCCCACGACCACAACGCGCCTTTTAAGCGCTTCCATACATGAGTCCTGGAAAGCTAACTAGGAGAATAGATGGCACCTTCAAGGGAAGGGCTCTGGCAAAGGCCTCGATGACCTTAGCGCTGGCCCTCGTCCTAATACTCTCGTTCGAGCTACCGATGGCAAAGGCCGACATCTACAGCTGTGCTCCTCCCTATTCTGGCAAGTACGAGAGCGGAGAGTGGAACGCGGGTTACGAGCAGGGCCTCGCGTGGGCCAACAGCGGGAGGACGTGGTTTAACCTCCACATAGACTGCTACTGGGGGTCGGTGATCAAGTACGTCTATGCCGGCTTCTACATTGACGTCTACATACCGAGCGACGCAGCCATAATCGACGTCAAGGCGGCCCTGTTCTTCAAGAAGGAGTGGTCTGGGGGTCGAGAGCTCCCCGGGCTCTGGATCTACTTCTACCCCTCGCACTCGGGAAAGTGGGCCGGGGTGTGGTTCAAGGCGGCCATCGATAGCATACCGCCCGTCGAGGCTTTTCAAGGCAACTGCGCCACGGTCTACTACATAACCGGTACCGACGGCGAAATCACGAACTATCGAGTAGACTACGAGGTAAAGGAAGCCCTCGTGAGCATTTACAACCCCCCTCCGGGCAACCACAGGATATACTTCGGCCTTGTCGTCGGAGCGCGCGCTGAGCGTCGTCACGTTTGGCCCCTCTTACAGCCCGATGAAGTTGACGTGAAGAGCAATGTCTACATCACTAGCGTCAAGATAACCATAGTCAGAAGGACCTCGCTGACCGTCACCGTCAGCCCCAACTTAGTCTACGCGAACCAGCAGATCACCATATCGGGCCAGCTGACGACGCAGAACGGTCAAGGCCTAGAGGGCCAGACCGTCATCCTCAGCTACTATGGCCCGGACTACAAGTTCATAGGCTCGACCACAACCGTCTTCGAAGGCCGCTATTCCTACAACTGGAGGGCGCCTTCTAGCTCGGGCACTTACACAGTCGAGGCCTATTATCCCGGCTCGGTCGATTTGCTTCCCTCCAGGGCCGCTATGACGCTGACCGTCCAGCAGGCCGACTTCGCAGTGTCGGTATCTCCCTCGAGCGCTACGGCCTATCTGGGCCAAGAGGTCTCCACGATGGTCTATGTGAATAAGGATCCTGAGTGGCCCTACACGGTCTCGCTCTCGGTGAGCGGAGGCTCGATCAATCCTTCGAGCGAAGTCCCCGACTTCTCCGCGACCTGGACGATAAGCGCTCCCTCCTCTCCAGGCACCTACACGTACACGGTCACTGCCTCCTCTCGGGGTGTCATCAAGCAGGCGATCTTCACGTTGACAGTGCAACAGCCTCAAGAGCCCCCTTACGATTTCAAGGTATCCATAAGCCCTGATTACGTGGAGGTGGACCCTAACAAGCCGATCAACGTGAGCGTAGTGGTCTCGCCTGGTCCTCAGTATCCCTACACGGTCTCGCTCTCGGCCACGAGTGGGTCCGCGAACCCCAGCTCCGGAAGACCATACTTCACTGCCACCTGGACCCTGACGGCGCCCGGAGCTCCGGGAGACTACACCTATAGGGTGACGGGCCACGGAGGCGACGGTAAGGTCAGGTACGCAGATCTTTATGTGAAGGTGAAGGCGGCCTCTCCCGCGGACTATTGGCAGGGCTACGTGAAGTACACCAATCACTACTACGTGGTAGATGACCTGAGGCTAGAGGCCAGGTTCGTCTCTCCGATTGATTGGGAGCTGGAGCACGAGGGCCCCTCCGTCAAGACGATGAGGAAGGGCGACAAAGACTCCTGGAGCCCTCCGAACAAGCTAGCCTTCGGCGACTTCTTCGCGATCGACGCTTACGTCGAGCTCAGGGAGCATATCTCAACGACGACCCAAGTGATTGACAAGTACTACTACAACGGAGCTTGGCACGACAATCCGCCGAGCAACGGCAATTTCAAGGGCTACGCGAAGTACGATGAGAAGCACAACTACTACTCGGCCTCAGTTACCGTCACAGGCTCTCTGCCAAAAGAGCTCTTCTGGACAATAGACCAAGAAGATCCGCTCAATAAGACGAAGTATAGCGACGGAGGTAACTTCACCATCTCGAAGAGAGGGCTGTCCGGCAACAATTGGGTCTACTTGGGCTCCACGAACATCTTCAGGGTCAAGTCGCCAAAGGAGGCTGGGGTAAACGAGGGCTCTCCGAGGGACGTTACGATAACCGCCAGCTACTCCTGGAGCAACGGGAAGGACTCTTGGAGCTCCTCGAAGTCCTTGACCGTCAGGCTCTCCTGGATAAGGCCTAGGGTCCAGCAGATATGGAGCTCTACGTTCTTATGTACCATAAGGGTCTACGGGGTCTGGGCCGACGATGGCTCTAGGGTCAAGGGCAGACCCTACCTATACTACGGCCTAGACCTCGACGGGAGCAAGAGGTTCTACTTAAAGACGGGGATGGCGTCGAACGGGGACAGCTACGCCGAGGGCGACCCCGTAGATCCTCAGTCCCTCAGGCCCACGGGTTACGTGGTTAGCAAGGTCACCACAATACCAGTTACTCCGGCAATTGAGGACTTCGCGTTGATGAAGGCCTCTGTCGAGTACAGAGAGCTGGCAATAGCGGTTTACCAGAGGAACGGCTCTGGCATCAAGTTGAAGGTCTATGAGTTCAAGGAGCCCTACGACTCCGTGGCCAACGCCAAGGTCACTTTAGTGATCAAGGACCTGAGCTCCGGCCAAGTGAGGGAGTTGACGGAGATGACAGATCCTCAAGGCTATGCCTATTTCGCTAGGAGCGAGCTCTCGTTGCCGAAGAGCTACGAGCTGTGGGCGGTCGCTTGGGGCGCCAGCGCCGACGACGTGATCTATGGAAGGAGCCCGTTCGGTTGCGTGCTCCTCGAGAGGTGCCCGACGGCTTAAGTCCTACCCTCACACTGATTTCAATTCATTTTTTCCTTTTCACAGGGAATGGAGGCTCTGGCCTCGAGCTCTTCGGCGCTTTTTAAGCCTCAACCTACATGCTTAGGACTACTGAGAAGGCCGTCTTGATAGCGTGTTGCGTCGCAGGCATAGTGGTGGCCCTCCTCCTCTGGAGCCCCCATGCCAAGGTGTCCACCCTGAGCTTAGAGTACGTCAGGGGGCGGGCAGTGAAGTGGGCCCGTTGCTTAGAACAGGGCCTCCCCTTCTCCCTTGACGTCTCAGTGCTCACGGAACAGGAGGACGTCGCGATCAGGGTCGAATTGCCGAACGAGTCGTCCCTTATCGTGACCGCGGTCAAGGCCAAGCTTAAGATGCCTTGTCCAGAAGCTTCGGGAAACGTCCTCGTCTACGGCCCTCCCTCCTCTTGGTCTAGCGAGAGGAGGGCGAGAGTGTACCAAGAGCAGGGCTACGTGGTGGTCGAGCTGTTGCCTAGGGTTCAAATCACGACTGCTTACGAGGCTGGCGCCAAGGTATACTTAGCCAGAGTGGAGCTGTTTAGATTGGACCTACCTCAAGGCCTACCTCAAGTGGAGGCCGGCAAGGCCATAGCCCTTAAGGGCTCTCAAGAGCTCGCTTACGCTAGGGGCTACGATTACTCCGGGACAAGCAGGGTCTACCTAAACAACGAGCTAGTCGGCTCTTTCTCCGTGGTGAAGGGCGACGGAGTGAGGGTCGTGGTGGCCTATGAGCTGTGGGGCTGGTAGTCGGCCTTTAACGTCGAGAGTCAAAAGTCAGAGGCTGAGGATCTGAGGCCTAAAGCCTAAGGGCCGAAGGAGCCTACAGCCCTCTTTTTAAGCGAGGGCCTACATGAGGGCCATCTCGGCGATGCTCTGCTCGATCTTGGCGACAGCCTTGGTCGCCACATTCGTTTCCCTGATTGCCCCTCAAGTCAACTTTGCCTCGAAGCTTCAAGCAGAAGCAGTGTGCAAGCGCCTCGTCAAGGACGTGGAGGAGCTGTGGGGCTCTCAGACCGTTTACGTGGGGAACGCCATCGTGGAGGTCAGGGCGGACAGAGTCGCCGTGAGCTTCCTCGGCCAGAGCGAAGAGGAGCCGATGTCCAAGACTGGAATTCCCTCGATTGGAGGGACCGTCGTTGTCTTGGGCTCTGACGGCTATTCCGCTTGGATCAAGGGGTAGTCGAGGGGCGAGGAGGGTGGTGCGGTCCACGGTGCAGGGTGCCGATGTGGAGAGAGCCGTCGAGGAGGCCATTAAAAGGGACCTAGAGGAGATGCTTAGAAGTTACTTGGTCGAGGCCTTCTACACGACGCTTCTCAACTTCGTGAAGGCGTCTAGGGGCTACCGAAGCCTGCTTGAGAGGCCGGAGCTCATCGTCATGTTCTTGAGGAGGAACTTCGGGGCCTCTCCCAAGTACAAGGAGGGGATAGCCGAGCTGATAAAGGAGGGGCTGAGGGGCTTAGGGCTTGTAATCGTGAGTGCGAGCGCGGGAGACGAGAGGGCCTGCTGTCCTTGCTCAAGAGCTTGGCTACGAGTAGTGAGGAGAGGTAAGGGCCTTGAAGAGGAGCGAAGCGGAGCTAGTCCTCAGAGCAATTGACGAGGGCCTCAGGAGCGTCTTGGGCGAGAGCGCAACCGAGGCGCTTTACCGCCACTTTGAGAAGAGAACGGGTTTAAAGAAGGAGGAGCTATTGAAGAAGCCGGGGGCTCTTGAGGCCTTCGACTGCTTCCTCAAAGGCCTCTTCAACGCCGGCTACAAGGTCTTGGAAAAGGCCGTGCTGAGCTCTCTGTACAAGAGGCTAGGCCTCCCCACCTCCTCACTTTCAGAGGTCGCGACCCTCCTAAGCCAGAGGTCGCAGGCTCAAATCCTGCCGACTCGTCGGTCCGCGGACGCTTGTGAAGGCGCCCAGAAGTCTGCCCGGAGCTCCGGGTAAGGACCTTCACCCTATGCGCTCGCCCCTTTTTAAGAGACGCTCCTCACGCGAGGTGCCGAGAAGTGAAGTTGAGCATAGAGGCCGTGATACTACTAGTAGTGACGATAGCGATAGTAGGCGCCGTCAGTGCTTGGGCGATGGGCTATATAGGTGTATCTATGGCCGGAGCGCCCGACTTCACTGCTCAAGTAGATCAGTGCTTCGTCAATAAGACCTACCTCAAGGTAAAGAACTTGGCGACGACGGACATAGTGGGCGCAGCGGTCAAGGTCGGAGACTTAACTTGCGCTGTCAAGTACATCGACAGTGGCGAGGTGAGCTCCTCGAAGCCTATAAAGCCTGGCGACATGGTGCAACTCGTCGTCACTGGCTACAGTGCTAAAGTGGGAGATCGAATAACCTTCACTGTCGTCTGCACCTTCGCCGACGGCAAGGTAGTCGCAAAGGACGTCCAAGGGATGGTCAGGAGCTTCTAGAGCCTAGGGCCTCAACCCTTGACTCCCTCTTTCCCCTTTCTTTTTTAGTTTAGATTCCTTTTTTCTTAGTTCTCGTAACCCCCTTTCTCCTGATCGCCTTTACCACTCTGAGCACAAGCCGACCCCTTTTAAGGGGCTGTCTACGAGGCGACTCGGATTGAAGTTATCAGCGGAGTTCCTGATCCTCTTCGTGGCTACGGTAGCGGTGGCTGGCTTCGTGGCCATGCAAATGGTCCCCCTGGTACAGCAGCAAGCCCAGAGCGCTGAAGCGATGGTGACTGGGATCACGCTCTACAGCAACAAGCTGATATCCCTCAACGTGAGGAACGTCGGGACCAAGGACGTGACGAACGTCAAGGCCGACGTGTACTCGGGGGGCACGAGCATCGGCTCCTTCTCCTGGAGCGGGACCATACCTTCTGGAGGAGAGAGGGGGCTAAGCGGCACTCTTTCTGGAACTGGAACTGTGACCGCTGGCCAGCACTACACGATAGTCGTCACCGTCACTTTCGCCGGAGGGGACACCAAGACCTACACGACAAGGGTCGTGGCCCTCTCGGCGTGATAGCGATGCAACAGCCCTCAGAGCGCTCGGAGGGCTCGCAACCTGCCTCGACTTTCCTTTACCTTTTTACTTCATTTTTCTCTTCTCCTCTCGCTGACCTTATCGCGCCTTTTAAGTGGTCATTTACATGAAATTGCGCTTCTTTAAGCGCAGGCCCTCGGAGACCTCAGAGGCCGAGCAGGCCCTCAAGTTACCGCTGGGCTTCAAGTCCAGGATAGCGCTCACTAGGGCCAAGCCGGAGGACTACGAGAGGGTGAAGCGCGACTCCTACTCGCCTGACGGCTTCGCTAGGGTTACGATAGTCGAAGACAAGGAAGGGTACAGGTACGTCGTTGACGACCCAAAGGTGTCCGAGGAGACGCTCTACAAGGCCCAGAGGCTGATAGACGAGGTATTGTTGTACATGGTGAGGCCCGAGGACGTGGAGGGCGACCTGGAGAGGGTCTTCGACGCCTTGGGGATAAAAGGAGATGACTATGAAACGAGGGCCCTCAGGTACTTGATCCAGAGGGAAGTCGTCGGCTACAAGTCCTTGCATCCCCTAGTCATGGACGATCATCTGGAGGGCATAACGTGCGACTCGCCAGACAAGCCAGTCACCGTCACCCACAGGAAGTACGGGAGGATGCCGACGAACGTCTACTTGACGAAAGAACAGTTGGACGAGATGGTTAGACTCCTGGCCTACAGGGGAGGGAGGTCGATATCGCGCTTCAGGCCTCAAGTGAACGTCGTGTTGCCCACGGGCGATAGAGTAGCCCTCACGCTAGGAGAAGGAGAGGTCGCTAGAAGCTCAAGCTTCGCCATAAGGAAGTTCCCGAGGAGGCCCTGGACACCCCCTCTTTACCTCGCGACCAGCGTGATATCGCCCGAGGTGCTCGCCCTTCTCTGGATAGCCTCTGAGCACAAGCTCGCTCTAGTGAGCTTCGGAGGTTTAGGTACTGGCAAGACGACGCTGATAAACGTCGTCGCGATGCTGTTGCCCCCCGAGGCCCGAATCGGGATAGCCTGCGACATACCCGAGATGGACGTGCCCCACCCCGGCAAGGTGCTGATGTACGAAAGAGTGGGCTTCGGGATCGCGGGAGAGGGCGCGATAACCATGATGGACATTGTTAAGCACTTGCTCAGGTACGACTGCGATTACATAACCGTGAACGAAATAAGAGGTGAAGAAGCGAAGGTCTTCGGACAAGCGTTGGGGATCGGGCAGGGAGGACTCGCCTCAATTCACGCGGAGTCGCCTGAGGCCCTCTTCGGCAGGCTGAAGGACTTAGGGGTCGAGAGAGCTCTAGCAAGAGAACTCAGGCTCTTGGTCCACATGGGCCTATTCCAAGCGAGGGGCCAGCGATTGCGCAGAGTCAAGGCGGTGTACTTCGTGGAGGACCTGAACGACGAGTATAGGCCGAAGTGCGCGACCGTCGCTAGATACGAGCCCGAGGGCGATAGACTGACGATTAAGGACCTGAGGCCCGTGATCAGGGCCGTGTCGGAGAGGAGCTTGAAGTCAGAGGCCGACGTCGAGGCCTCTTGGAAGTTGAGGGCTCGCTTCCTGAGCCTCGCCTCGGCCTCGAAGCTCCAGGAGAAGCTGTCAGAGCCGACGGAGTGGCTCAGGACCTTGACCGAGTTCTACCGCAACCCCAAGGGCCTCCTCGCTAAGATGGAGGAGGCCGTCAAGGGGGCCGTCGAAGGAGAACGGCCCCTCGCGCCCTCGTCTAAGGGCTCAGGCGAGATGTTGCCTTGAGGGGCTCGCCCCTTTTAAGGCTTTATCCTACATGAAGAGGCTCTTCGAGGAGGCCTGCCGCTACTACCTCTTCCAAGACCCCGAAGCTCTCTATCAGAGGTTCAGGAGGGCCCTATCGCTTTCGCTCATTCCAGCCGTCTCGCTCATCTCGCTGTCGCTCTCGAAGCTTCTAGCGCCTCTCTTGCTACTACCAAGCATCCCGATCCACCTTGTCTTGATCACGCTCACCTTACCGGCTTTGACGGTCTTCCTCTACATGAAGCCGTACAGGGACTACAAGTCTCACCTCAAGCGATTGGCAGAGGAGAGCTACTGGACAGTCTTAATTGCGGACGCTTACGCTCAAGCTGGCCTATCAACGGTTCAAATAGCTAATCGTTTGAAAGAGAAGGAGCTAACGCTACCCCACGTGAGCTTTGAGGTGAAGAGGCTTTTCAGGGACGCCTCCATAACGCTAGAGCCCCTGCCAACGGTCTTCTCTAAAGAGGCCGATAGACCGATAGGAGGCGTGTGGAGGCAACTCCTCACCACCATGGCGTTCTTAGAGAGGACTGGAGGTTCACCCGTTCAAGCATTTCGTGACTTGCATGTACAGTCCCTCAACGCTCTCAAGGCCTCGTTCAAGGCCATGGGAAATAGGATGAGCACTCTGGCGACAGCGGTCACGTCGATGTTCTGCATATTACCAGTGAGCGTCTATACCATGTTCATGCTCTTAGCATCTCAGCAAATCGGGACGATGGTCTCCCTCTTCTCCGTGCTCCTCGCGATGATGGGGGCCATGCTTTTAATGGTCGCCGACGCCATGTGCCCCGACGTGGCCCCCAGGCGGTACTCGCCCATTTACCTCAAGCCCCTCACGAAGTGGCTTCCCCTGGCAATGGCCCTAGGCATGTGCGCCGGCCTCGGCCTGCTCAAGTTGCCTCTAATGATGAGGTTCGCCTCGGCGCTCGCCGTGATAGTCGCTTGCCTCGGCTTCTCGATTCCAGCCTACGTGGAGTGGAGGAGGCACGACGAGGCTTTAACTGAAGTTGTTGAGAAGCTACCAGCCTTTCTGAGAGATCTAGCAGACGAGATCAGAAGAGGCAGTAGCCCCTTCAAGGCCTTGGAGTACCTGTCCACGAGGGTCTACGGGAGGCTCTTCGACAGGTTCTTGAAGCTCTTGGTCAACAAGGCGAGGCTGAGCGGCTTTGACAGAGCGCTTAAGGACATAGCCAATTTGCTACCAAAGCCCGCTCTCTTGGCCTTTGACCTGATAAGGGACCTAGAAGAGCTTGGCGCGAGGGCCGAGGCCTTCGATGGCCTAGCTGAGGCGTTTAGGGAGCACGTGGACTCGATGGGCGAGTACAAGAGCAACGTCTCGTTGAACAGGTGGATGGTGGTCTTCGGAGTGGCCCTGGCTGGAGGCATAGCGCTCGCCTTAATAGGCTTCGTGATGCCTATGCTGGCGAGGTTAAGCGCAATGGCCTCGCAACAAGCCATCATAGCCATGCCTTTCGCGATAACCATAAGCCCGGAGAGCATTCCCTACGTGGCGAGCCAGGTAACGTTCGGGATAGCGACTTCAGCCGTGGTGTGCGGCTTGATAGCCGGGAAGATATCATCGTTCAAACTCGGGGAGGGCTTTAGGGATGCAGCAATCTGCTGTCTGATTGTCATGCTAGAGCTTTTTGTAGGAGCGACCATGGGGTGGATCTAGCGTAGAAAAGCGTTGCCCGGCGCTATTATTTCCTCGCCTCTTGAAGGTTCGGGAAGCGCGCCTCGCCTCTTTTAATCCTCTCAGCTAGGCCGAGGTGCGAGCGAGTGGAGGAGCACATAGACTTGGCGATAGCCACAGGAGTTTTCTTGATCTTCGTAGCGCTCTGTACAGGCCTCTGCTATCACTCCGCCTTGGCCTACGCCTCCAACATGTTGCCTCCAGAGGTCGTTGCAGTCGCTTACCGCTATCCCCTCAAGATACCGATCGATTACAATGCCTTGTCCAAGACGGCGACCATCGGAGTGGGCTTGGTGGGCGTAAGGGCGACGATAGCAGTCGTGAAGACGAGCGCGCAGGCGTATCAAGTGAAGCTTTTTGAAGAAAGGGTCCTGCCAACGAAGGTTAGCGCGGACTCGGACGAGTGGGTTATCGTTTTGACTTCGAGCGGCTACGGCTTCAAGAGCGGGGCTGCCTACCCCCAGGGCTTCGTCGTGACGACAGCAGGAGTCTATCCGTTGGCGAGCGCCCCTAGCCTGTACCCCAGAGTGAAGGTCACGGAGAGCAATAGGCCCGAGCTCGAGCCCTCGGAGTTCATGGTGGTGAAGACGAGCTCTGGCTGGCGAGCCAGGCCGATAGACGAGAGCCTCCTCTCTAAGCTGAGGCTTGTGGGATCGAAGCTGATCGGCCCCAGTGACCCTAGGCTCGAGGGCTACAAGGGGGTCGTGATGCTCAAGGAGGAGTACTCGCCATGAGACTGATCGAAGCGCGCACGAAGGCCAAGGTCAAGCCCAAGCTTAGAACTAAAGCACAAGCTCACCTGCTCGACGCGATGGTGGCCTCGATGGTCTTGCTGGTCTTTAGCGTCGCGTGTATGAACGTGCTCTCGAAGCCCTCTTTAGCTCCGCCGCCCGAACCTCCGAGCGACGCTTTAGCAGTTCTGGCGTGGGATCCCAGCTTCGTGAGGGCCGTCTACCAACTGGACTCCACGTCTCTAGCTCAGCACGTGAGGGCTGTAGTCGGCTTGAGGCCCTTTAAGCTGATGGTGTGCGATCCCAAAGGAGGCGCGCTCCTGAATGTGGGAGAAGACGTCGGGGGGATCGCCGCTGTGGTCGTGTTCTCGGGCCACAACGGCGACGTGAGCCCCAAGATCGTGAGCTTGGTCGTGAAGTGCTAGCAAGTCTCGAAGCTTTGGGCGACCTTCGTCGCGCGAGGCCCCCTTTTTAGACCCCTTAAGCAAAGGTGGTCCACTTGAATTACACGACGGCGGCCCTGCTCATAGGACCTGTTCTATTGATGATCGCCGCGACCTTAACAGTGAGCGCTCCCACCTACGTCCCGATAGCTAAGGTTGACCTCAGTTTAGTGGAGGCCTCTCTGAGGCACGTAGCCCTGAACGCACTCGTGGCGTACGTGAACAAAAAGGCCTCTAGTGTAGAGGTAGCCCTCTCTCAGAACCTGGACGCCCTAGACAAGCGCCTGGTTCCTTGGAGCTCCTACGCCGTCCTCTCCTACAGCCCCTCGACGCCTTCGGGCTACTGGCCCGAGGCCTCTCTTTCAGTCAAGTACACAATTGACGTGGGAGGAAGGGCCGTAGATTACGCCTGCTACGTGAGGCTGAGGGCCTCCCTAATCTCCACAACAACAGACGGGATGTACTTCGTCGTGACCGCCAAGTTCTACGACGAAAACGGCGTCATCACTAACCCGAACTTGTTCTTTAACCCCAAGCCCGTGAAGATGGTCGTCGAGGGCGACGCTTTGAAGCTCTACTACTTACAGAGACCGAGCGCGATTGAGGTGATCGACGAAAGAGGTTTGAAGGCTTACTTAACGCCTTAAACCCAGCTCTCTTTTAAGTCCTTCACTACATGGTCTATTACCCTTGTGTATACACGTACAGGTGCCTGAGCCGTCGTAGTAAGTTCTACGCCGTGAACTTCAGGCTGGACCAGATCCCCTGCAAGCGATCGGCTCGTTGCGCCGGGAAGGAAGGGGTCCTAGTTAAGAGCTACGAGGAGCACGCCGAGCTCGTTAAGGGGGGCCTACGAGGCCCTCCCATTGCCCTCCTTCACCTGAGTCTCAAGCCTTCGCGAGGTGAAGGGGCTTGGAGGCAATGGACAAGCTCGTCGCCCTCGCCCTCATGACGGCCTGCGTGTCCGTGGCCCTCGGGCTCATCGCAAGCGCGAGCCTCGCCGCAACGCCGAGCGCCGACGTGGCCACCCTCCACGGTGCCATAAGCTCGGTAGCGCTGAGGCCGGGCTCGAATGTGGTCGTCAACGTCTACGTGCCTAAAGCGTCCTCGATAGCGATCAAGGGCTCTGTTCTGACCGTGGTGGGCTCCTCGATACCCGTGGGCTACGTTAAGGCGATGGACAAGGCCGTCGGGATAGTCTCCAGCATGGACGAGAGCTCAATAGCATACAAGGTCAGGCTGAGCGACTTAGAGTTGACTGGGGGCTCGGTCTATACCCTCAGTGTGGAGTGCGTTGACTTAAACGACATAGTGATAAAGGTCCTGAGCTATCGGTAGTCGGCAATTACTCAAGCGGTGGGAGCGTCTTTTTAGGGTCTTTAGGCTGGCGTCTTTGAGAGGGTCGTAGATGAGAAGGGTCGAGCATCCTTTCTCAAGAGCTGTGGAGGTCTTAAAGTCGACGGAGTCCATAGAGGTGCTGGCAATGGCTCTCCTGTTGACGGCGCTGGCAATATCGCTTCTCTTACTCCTACCGGTCAAAGCGGAGAGCTTCATAGTCGTCTACGATCAAGAGGGCAACGTAATCACGAGCAAGATGGACTTCATTGGGGCCAAGCTCTATAACGAGACCCACGCTATAGTAGAGAACTCGTCCTTCGTGGCGATAGGCTACAAGGGGGTAAAGCTATACCACCTTGACAACATCGAGGACGACATAACGTATGAGGTCAAGGTACCGCTCAGTCACTTAGTACTTGAAGTTCCGAGGGGCCTCTATTATAAGGTAACTCACCTCTTGACTGGTCTGGTCTTCGAAGGGGTAAGCGAAGGTAGGTTGGTGGACTGCGGCCCCCTACCTTGCGGCCTCATAGAGGTCTACGTGAAGGGCTCCCAAGAACTAAGAGAGCTCGTCGAGTGGCAAGGAGGGCTTATAGAGATCAAAGAAGGGGTAGGGATTGAACCCACGGCCTTCTTCCTCTTACTGCCCTCGTTAATACCGACGATAGTCGCCCTTGCCCTCTCGGCTTATTACGTGCATGCTAGGCGCAAGTTCTTAGCCTCTGTGAGGATGCCAAATCTTTTAGGCCTTAATCCTGGGCTCAATCCTCATGCCAACTTGTCTAATTCACGGCTAGAGTCCATCACTAAGACCGTCGTGAGGCCAGCCGACGTGAAGGTTATGAAAAGAGAGGAAGATAAAGTGATGAAGATACTGGAAGTCACCTCCAAGTCGCCAATGAGCATAGCGGACTTAATAGAGAGGGATGCAGAGTGGCTTGAGAAAGAGCTCAAAAAGGTAGTGAAGAAATCACATCGAATAAACATTAGGCCGACGTTAGCATACCTTAGGAAAAGGGTAGGGCTTCACGTAAAGGAAAAGACCAAGAAGTTGTACAACATCTTGGCGAATTTAACTTACAAGGTGATGTGTGACAAAATGAGTATTGTGATAATGTACGAATATCGCCCAAGGGCGAAGAAGAATAAACCACATAAAAGGACGAAGGGGCTGAGCCCTTCCTTGAGATCGGTTGTATCGGCTTTACGTAGCCTCCGCTTCCTTAAAGCTCGCAAGAATTGACATGGCGACAGCAATACTAGTGATAGAGCCATAGCCGACAAGCAGGAGAGGACACGTCAATTAGCTTTAGCACAGCTTAGCCTAAACCCGTGGTCTTGAGAGGGAGAATGAAGTAGTCTTGAGCAAAAATTAAGTCGCTACTTCCACAGCCCGTGACCAGTGACTTTAGTGCTTGAACGTGCCATACCATGCTTAAGGCGTTAAAAGGAAAGAGCAACGAAATGTACGACCCTTGCGACGTCATAGCGCTTACGATTGCGCGAGCTCTCTTAGATATCCGGCTAGCAACTTTTTAACCTATGTACCTCAGCTATTTAATTGATATTAGCCCTCTACTTCACACGCTCTGATGAAGGAGTTTCAAAGTGAAGAGGGCTTAGAGCTCGAGAGGAACTTCAGCATGAAGGATCTTGAATCGGTAGCTGACGACCATCAGCTGTTTGATTGACTCTTAATCTCTAAAAAGAGCCCTGGTAGCATATTATTGAATTAGGAACTCAATAAATAGATCTATAACAAGAAAACAATAACTGTGTTCAATATTCTTAATTACATAAGCTTAATAGAAATGCAATTAATTCATTTCATGTAAAAATGCTATATGATTGCACTTACGAGAAGCTCTGAAGAAAGGGGTGGGCTTATGTTAGTCGTTGGCAGGCAACGTGTGCGCGATGTAAGGCTCGCAAACCTGCTAAGCAAACCTGCGAGTCGAGTAACATCAGGGGTTTGTAGGCAAGCGCGTGATGCGGAGAGCAAAGGAGCCCCTTGTGTGACTATCTCGATACAATCTCGTAGATCTAATAAGCTGATCTGATAATCAGATCTGAGATCGGAACTGAAAAGCAGTCTCGGTTAGCAAGAGCGCTTGCGCATGGTTTAAGAGTTACTTCAGCGTTCAAAAATTTGTGAAGTGCCCAGAATGTGAGTCGCTTCTCGTCTTAGACCGAAGCGGCTACCTAGTTTGCTCTGCTTGTGGCCTAGTGATTGAGGATTCGATGTTACTCGCTAGCTTTGAGAGATCAATTTACCATAAGCCTTCGATGAGGCAACGTAAAGCTGCTGAGCGCGAAGAGGAAAGGCTCAGGCACAAGTTTGTGTTGAGAAATGACGATGTCAGGTACAAAGAGCTTAAGAAGCTAGTCAGGAAGTACGGTGAGCCTCAGGGGTGGAGAAAGGCAGAACCGTTTGTTGAAAGGCTCTCTTTGCGATATCCCTTCTTAGCATCGGCCCTAAGGTATGCGCTCAAGGAACTGATAGTGGAAAGTCGAGCCAGGACTAGAGGTTCTAGAAGAGCGAGGAGGTTCAAGCAACTCCTCGTAGATAGGTGTTACAGAGTCCTTGTTGATGGAGGAGTTCATCCAAGCTTTGCTGTGAAGGCAATTAGAGAGGTATTAGAGGAGCTGGGGGAAGGAGGCCTTCCAAGCTACTTCGCGCCAAGACCGAAAGACTTAGAGAAACTAGTAGAAGAAAGGAGGCAAGAGAGGCTTAAAGCGATAAGGAGGGCTTGGAATCGGAGCAGGAAGGTCGCAAGGCTCCTCTCAAAAATCGCTGAATTGCCCGAGTTTCAAGGCCTCGACCTAAACGTGCTAGAACAAGCGATAAGGGCCTATATAGGCTTGAAATACAGAGCCCTTTCAAAAAAGAAGTTTGATCTAGCTTGTGAGAAGCTAAGAAGGCTATCAAGGATCTCTGTCAGGAGACTAATCGATGACTATGGATTCACTCTCGATGAAGTCGCCTTACTAAAGAGGAGGTCAAGGAAGAAGGTAAAGAAGACTTACCGCGATGAGAAGTTCCTCAATAAAAAGGCCAAGGAAATGACGAAGCGCGTGAGGGAGTGCATGGAGGAGTTTAAGCTCTCTAAAGAAGCAATCGACTGTTATGTACGTTTCCTAAAGAACTCGGGAGTTATACCAAGTCACTAGGACAAAAGGCTATAAGGGCACGTGAGCTTCTTAAATGATGAGGGGCAAAGTTTTACACAAACATAAGGCTACTACGCGCTCTTGGAGGACCATACAAAGCCTCGAAACGCGATGTCCGAGTCTAAGCTCCTCTAATGTCAATTAACGCGCCCCTATAACCATTTACTTCGCTTGTCTTGTGCTTCGACTTAGAAGCAGAACGAGAAGATCTTTCATCAAAGTTCGTCTTACACCCCTTCTTGCCTCTAATGTGCTTGTTGTTGCGTTGCTCTAAGAGAGAACGATTTCTCTCACAACAACGAGTTACTCATCCTCATTCAATAAATGCTAAATGGTGAAGAACGCGGGAGATGTCTTTGAACTCGTTAGAAACAAAACAGTTTTACTTTTCTGGCGATCTTTTAAACGTTTGTTTTAAACTCCTTAGGATTACTTTCAGTTGGGTGGGAGTCAAATTTCTCAAATACTCAAGGAGTTTTCCAGACTAATCTTGAAAATGCTTACAAAGCGGGTAAGGGAAGGGAATGAGAGATAAACGAAGAAAAAGTTTCCTAAGATGTTTTAGTGGCTTATTTGAGGTCTTTCTAATTGCTCAATGAGGGGAAGAGACCTGATGAGCGAGATTGAGCTCTTAGACAGAGGGCTATTGTACGTAGGCGAGAGGAACGTGGTACGGGAAAGCGAGAGGTTCAAGGTGTACTTGCCAAAAGGACTTAACAAGCTCTGGGAGGAGCTCGCCAAGGGCGATAGGAGGGTGAGGGTCTACATAAAGGTTGTTGGCGTGTCTCGAGAGACCTAGCATGCCTGCTGAAAGAGAGATTAGCGGTCCCGAGTCGCAAGGGCCTCAGAAGAGTAACCTTTTAGCGCAACCTCGTGCTCCAGGCGGTCTAGGAGTGCGAAAAAGAGTACAAGGACAAATATATGAGGGCATGCAGAAATACTCAGTTGCTACAAGCTTGCTTTCCGCGAGCTATAGCCTTAACGTCACTACCTCTTCTCCGATTGCTTCGCGTGCTTCCTAGTGAGCTATCTAGTCAAGCCGAGGGCCTGTCGTCTATGAACTTAGAAGCTTACGCAATGAGCTAGTAGTAAAGTAATGGAAGCCTTAGAAATGGTCCCATAACCTTAATTCATGAACAGCAATGCTAAAAAGTGTTGAGACATATCGCCTCTGGGCGGGTTTGCGGGTTTCATCACTTCTCAAGCTGGCTAAAAATCCGGGCAACGTCTCTAACCTTTCGCTAAAGCCTCAATAGCAAGTTGTTTGCCAAGCCTTTTTAGACTTTTGTGGCGCTTAAGTCTACGCGGTGACAAAGCACAAATTACCTGTTACCATGGCATTACCATGTAATGCTTCTTCGCGGGCGTAGCTAAAGTTGCCCCCAAAGCTAATATCTCTTTTCTTTAAAAACTTTAACTTACTTAAATGAACATGGAGTGATTCTGATGCTCGACATCTTATGGATAATCTTCGTGTACTTCTTCTTGTTCGCCTTTTTGTGGCCTTACGTAAGACAGAGAATGATCCAAAGCGAGAGGATGAACTTAATCAGGAAGCTTGAGCTCATTACGGGATCGCGCGTCATAACTATGATTCACAGACAAGAGCGGGTCTCCCTCTTTGGCATACCGATCTACAGATACATAGACATCGAGGACTCAGAGCAGGTCCTCAGGGCCATAAGGACCACCCCTTCGGACGTCCCCATCACCATGATAATTCATACTCCTGGAGGTCTCGTGCTGGCGGCGGCGCAGATGCCATGGCCTTAAAGGCCCACCCGGCCAAGAAGACGGTCATAGTTCCTCACCACGCCATGAGCGGAGGAACGCTGATAGCCCTTGCTACCGACGAGATAATAATGGACCCTTACGCAGTCCTAGGTCCTTTAGACCCGCAACTCTCCGATCCAAAGCTGGGGACTGTGCCAGCCGTCTCTGTACTCAGAGTTATCAAAGAGAAGGGGGTTGACAAAGTGAGTGACGAGACTCTAATAAGAGCCGACGTAGCTGAAAAAGCGGTAAGGCAACTAGAAGAATTAGTCGTCGAGCTGGTTCAAGACAGGCTTGGAATGTAAAGGGCCAAGCAGCTCGCCAAGACGTTGGTCTACGGTACGTGGACCCACGACTACCCCCTCACCGTCAAGGAGCTTCAGGAGCTCGGCCTTCCAGTGAAGACAGAGGTACCGCTCCCTGTCTATCAACTTATGGAGCTTTACCCGCAAGCGCAACCGATAAGACCTAGCGTTGAGTACATACCTTCTCCATATTACCCACCTCAATTACTGCGGAAGAGGGCGGCTGAAAGGTAGGCCTCGACGATGAGGATTAAGCAAGCTGGTGGGGCCGCCAGGATTTGAACCTGGGTCACGAGGGCCCAAGCCTCGCAGTCTACCAGGCTAGCCTACGGCCCCTTTGCAGTTGTTGATAGGTAAGTAGCGTGATTTAAGGCTTACCTCCATAAATGAGAAGTTAACATAGCTTTCAATCATATTTGTTTAGACCTTAACCTTACGATAGTAGCTTTCCTCTTTAAGTTTGTTGAGACCTTGTCCAGACAAAGCCATTTAAATTCGACCACTGTGAATGGTTAAGCAATGCAAGAGCGTCCTAAGAATTTTCGGCCCTTTGAAAACGACGCAATGCAGTAGACACTTTAATCTCCTTTCTCGTACATTCTGTCGGTATTAAGCACGATACTTTGTTGCTAACTTGCCGACCCATCCAAGCAATCCCTAGTGATTAAGGGCACAACTTTCGATCATTGAACTTCGAGCTAAATACTTTTATCGTTGAACCTCATCACCTCGAAAAGCTCTACAAAGATACGTCTCACGCCCCTTCTTAATGGTGTTAATTATGTTTGATATCTTCGCCCCTTGTTATATCACGTATGTCGCAAGTAGCAAATGAACGTTGAAAGATAAAATTAATGGATCTTACGAAGGCCTTGACATGGTAAGGGGGATTTCAACGTAGCCTGCTCATGTTCTTTAATGCTTTGGTTTGCGATCTTCGGAAGCTAAGAGTTACTTTAAGCTTTATATATTGCTCAAAGCTCTAACGGGCGGGGAACCCGTTAATGCCCAGGGCTGAGTTGCTCGAAGACAGTCCCGGAAAGAAGGTGTTGTTGCTTGGCAACGAGGCCTTCGCGAGGGGGGCCATCGAAGCCAACGTTCAGGTTGCAGCTGCTTATCCCGGAACGCCGTCCTCGGAGATCATGGAGGCCTTAGCCTCGATCGCTGAGGCCGCTGGAATATACGCCGAGTGGAGCGTGAACGAGAAGGTCGCCTTCGAGATTGCCTATGCAGCGGCCGTTGCGGGCTTGAGGTCGTTGTGCTCAATGAAACACGTAGGCCTCAACGTCGCATCAGATGCTCTAATGGTTGCCAACTACGCCGGGGTAGAGGGGGGCATGGTGATAATATCGGCCGACGACCCATCTGGTCATAGCTCTCAGAATGAGCAGGACAACAGGGTCTTCGCCAAATTTGCTGAGCTACCTTGCTTAGAGCCCGCTATGCCTCAAGAAGCAAAGGACTCAGTCGTTATAGGTTGTGAGATATCCGAGAAGTGTAAGTTGCCACTAATTGTGAGATCACTGACGAGGCTGAGCCATGTAAGAGGAGAGGTAGAGCTCGGTCCAATTCCAAAGGAGAAGAGGAAGCCAAACATTAAGTGGGAGATCACTTATACAGGTTTTCCGGCACCCGATCACCATAAGATGCTTCACGACAGGCTCTCGAGCATAGTCGAGGACCTTGAAAAGGTGCCTCTCAACAGGATAGAGGCCGAAGGCAATGAAGACATAGGTGTCGTGGCCGCGGGCATAGGCTACAATTATGTGAAGGAGGCCCTGAAGCTCTTGAAGGTCAAAGAAGGCTCAGTTGCGATCCTAAAGCTCGGAGTGCCGCATCCAATTCCAAAGAACTTAGTGGCAGGGTTCTTGAAGTCCTACGACACGATCTATGTAGTCGAAGACGGCTTCCCCTTCGTCGAAGAAGAGCTGAAGAAGATCTGTTACGATCTTAACATTCACCCAACCATCTTAGGCAAGCTTTCTGGCCATCTCCCATTGGAGGGCGAGATAGACCCAGATAAGGTCGCGATGGGCTTGGCCAAGATACTTGGTTTAAGCTACAAACCGCCTGAAGTAACGGTTCCAGGTGGCATCGAGCTCCCTAGGAGAACTCTGTCGCTGTGTGCTGGTTGCCCGCACTTGGCCACATTTTACGCGATAAAACAGGCGATAAGAAAGGAGATGAAAGGTGATCCTAGAAAGTTTTCTGTGATATGCGGGGACATAGGGTGCTACGGACTGGGCCTATTCCATCCATACAACATGTTCCACACTCACATATGCATGGGGGCCAGTATAGGTTGCGCCAATGGGTTTGCGCAGACAGGGATAGATAGACCAGTGATAGCTTATTTGGGTGAGTCGACGTTTTTCCACGCAGGCATGCCCGCGTTGCTCAATGCAGTTTACAACGGCGCTAACATAAAGGTCGTGGTACAAGACAATTACACGACAGCCATGACAGGCCATCAGCCGAGCCCGAGCACAGGCCTAACGGCCATGGGCAAGCCGGCTCCGAGGATAGCTGTGGAGGACGTGGCCAAGGCGTTCAAAGTGCCCTTCGTCAAAGTTGTTGACGCCTACAACATAGACGAGCTCATAGAAACGATAAGAGAGGCCATCAGGACCCCTGGACCAGCAGTGATAGTTGCAAGGAGACTGTGTGCTGAACTTGCTAGGAGAGAGGCGAGGAGGAGGGGGATAAAGATATTGCCCCCCAAGATCGACACAGAAAAGTGCACGGGATGTAAGCTCTGCGTAACCCAACTGCTATGTCCGGCCCTCATATGGAGGGAAAACGAGAAGAAAGCTGACATAGACCCACTATTGTGTGGAGGTTGCGGCGTCTGCGCCCAGATCTGCCCTCAAAAAGCGATATCAGGGGGTAGCGGGATTGGAGACTTGTAAAGGTAAGAAAGACGAGATAGCCTTAGTCATAGCAGGGGTTGGCGGTCAAGGAACCCTGCTGGCATCGCAGATAATAGGTCACGCGGCAGTAAAGCGAGGCTTTAGTGTCAGGATCTCGGAGACCTTCGGCATGTCCCAGAGGGGAGGTCCTGTCGTAAGTCACATCAGGATAGCCAAAACCGTCTACAGTCCCTTAGTACCTTTAATGACAGCCGACCTCGTGCTAGGCTTCGAACCGCTCGAGGCGCTTAGAGCCTCAGTTAAGTTCTTGACAAGAGGAGGAAGCGTTATTGTCAACACTCGAATTGTGTACCCGGTTGAGGTCAACAGGGGGGACGCTAAGTATCCTCCCCTCGAGAAAATACTCGAAGCTTTGAGGAGCATCGCGAGCGAGGTCGTGACCATCGATGCAACTACGCTTGCAATTAAGGCCGGAAGCCCAATATCAACAAACATAGTGATGCTCGGAGCGCTGGCAGCTCTTGAGAAGTTGCCCTTCGCACCCGAGGATCTCAGGGAGGCCGTAAAAGAGAGAGTCCCGAGAGACGTGGACATAAACTTAAGGGCGTTCGACTTGGGCTTTCAGGCGATAAGGGAACAACTCAAACGGTAACCTTCATCCTCCTTATTCCTGACTTCACGTCCACTTAAGTCGCCTTGCGTCTAAGAATTTACGTAGTCCACACCTTGGTCTTTTAACGAGGTCCTCTTGAAGTAGTCCTAACAGTTTTCATGTCTTCACCTCATAATTGATATCGAGGAGAATGCCGTCAACGCTAAGATAATGTGAACCTCTTATAGTGATGTGCGAACTCCGTACCCACAGCGTCAGTGATCCTGACCAAAGCTGGCCAGAGGCTAGCCCTTGTTGAAGCATGGCCCTTATCGCTTCGACTTTGTTCAACCCTTTTATTTTCCACTTGATGAGATCCTAACAAAATAGAGACCCCTTAGGCCTATGGTTTAGACTTAGAGGTCCAGGGGTTATAAACTGGTTTTCTAAGTCTAAACCATAAGACCATTTTCTTGACGCTCTCTTGGCATCCGTGGGTTCTGAGGACGCGCGCCGACCTTAAATGCTTGTTATGCTAATGACAGTCAACTCACCTAAGGAACAGCAACGAGGGTGGGCATGGGTTATGGAAAAACTACCCTGTTCAGGGTTAGGCTTAAGGGAAAAAGAAGAGGAAGGGTTGAAAGAGGTTTCTACGGTCTAAGCTCTAAGAGCTCTACTGGCATAGCGGTCACGAGCATTTGGCCGGCCTCAAGCTTAACGACCACGTTCTTAAGCCATTTAGTGTCGTCCCTCTCCGGGAAGTCCTCCCTATAGTGAGCTCCTCGGCTTTCAGTTCTGTACAGTGCAGCCGAGGCGACTATTTGACCTGTACACACCATGTTTATAACGTCTAGGGCCTCGGCGAGGGTGTCATAGTTCTTTTTGTCGCCCAGACATATCTTGGGAAGCTCGTCAATCTCTATCCTTCGCAGTTCGCTCAACGCCTTCTCAAGGGAGGCACCTGTCTTAACAACGCCGACGTAGTCGTCCATTATCTTCTGAATCTTGGACTTGAGAGCTGATGCACTTATGCCGTCCTTTCTCTCGTATATTTCATCAATCATTTTAATGCATCTGTTTACCTGTTCTTCATAGAAATCCACTTCGCCTAAGCTCTTGGCTCTTTCAGCAGCATAAGCTCCTGCTCTAGCCCCGAAGACCTGGGTCTCGGTCAAGGCATTTCCGCCTAACCTGTTAGCGCCGTGAACCCCACCAGCTGCTTCGCCAGCCGCATAAAGCCCAGGAATCGATGATTCACATCTCTCGTTTATCCTGACACCACCCATGCAATGATGGACTCCAGGAGCCCATTCTATTGGCTGCCAAGTTATGTCTATTCCAACGGCTTGGTAAGCCTTCCACACCTTCTCCCAAGCTTTAACTATTTGATCCGGTACACCTGACAAATCCATGAAGAGACCTCCTCGTGGAGTGGCTTTGCCTGCCTTGATCTCTCGGTACGCAGCTATGCAGACCACGTCCCTTGTGGTGTTCTCGAGCCTCTCGCGGTCGTACTTCTTCATGAACCTCTCACCTAGAGCATTGTAGAATCTAGCTCCATGTGCAACCCAACCATCGTATGGTGGTGGGAATCCCCTAAGGCTTGGAGGATAAACGACGCAGGTCATCCATTGTATGAATTCCATGTCTATAAGCTCTGCACCTGCTCTATAAGCCAGTGCATAGCCGTCTCCTACCACGTCAGGCGGGTTAGACGTCAACGGATATATGTTGCCTAGGCCGCCTGTTGCCAGTATCGTTGACTTCGCTTTGAAAACGTAAAACGAACCATTCTTCCGGTCAAAGCAAAGGGCTCCTGTGACCGAGTCGCCCTTTTTGAGGAGCTCGATAGCCAACATGTTTGGAAATATTTGAACGCCTAAGCGGCGGACCTCGTCTATCAGACCCCTCATGAATTCTCCTGCGACTGCGACAAAGTTCCTAGGATACGACGTCCCTGCGGCATGTATTATCCTGTAATTACCACTTTCGTCCTTGATGAATTGGGTGCCAAATTCCTCTAGGTCTTTTAGCCTTTGTAGCGCCTCCTTAGCCATTATCTTAACAAGTCCCTGGTTATTTATGTATAGCCCACCAACCACCGTATCGCGGAAATGTGCTTCGGGGCTATCTTGAGGCATATAAGCTGCCTGGTAGCCTCCCATTGCCTTTGGGGTGGAACCTGATGGAAAGCCTCCCTTGGCTATGAGGGTCACATTCACTCCTCTTCGCCTTGCCTCTATGGCTGCTCGCGCTCCGGCACCACCAGCGCCTATGATCAACACATCCGTTTTGATTACCTCGTAATTCTTCACCAAGGACTTCACCGGTCTTAAACGCTATGAAGACCCGTAAAAAGCGTTTCCTTAGCAGAGTGCATAGTTGTCCGTGGCACTGTTATGGACCTACCTCTAAAACAATAGAGCAGTTCCTTGACGTCTGATTTAAGTCGGTCAATTACTATTCTGGCATACCTTGACAGATCCGACCCCCGAGGTGCTTTTTAGCTTTTTGGGACTCAGTGATGCGCTACATTAATGTTGTACGCACATGAGGGGGATCGCTGTGCCTTGCACTTTTTGATTGTCACTTCAACGCCATTGATCAATGGATAGACTACGTGAGAAGTATTATAGGCTTATCTCCCGGAAAAGCGCCTTTGTCATATCTCCAATAATTACGAAGATGAGTATATTTAGCCCAAGGTTTGATATTGCTACTCCTCACGTAAAAGGTTATTTTCGTGCTTGGCCCCAACGTACTTTCTCCTTAAATTGGAAACGCTAGCCCCTTAGTTATTGATAGAAATCTTCGAGGGGCGGGGCCAAGGAGATCCTTATAGACACCTCAACAGCAAGCTTGTTTGGCCCTCGCCTCTTCTAAGAGCCCCCTCGAAGCCTAGAGACAAATAAATCGCGATATCTGTTCCAAGGTATTCCATCGCATTGAGGAGATGTTGACTGCGACATGAGATGAGATAGAGTCTTTACCTGTCATCGCCCTAGCCATCTTTCGAAAGACGGAGTACTACTCAGTTTTCACCAGGATTAGGACTTAATACTTTCCAAGTCCTAAAAACACGTCCTGTACTCCACAGCAAATAACTTTTGGACGAGAAGGCATTTTAATGCTTAAAGAAAAGAAAGAAGATTCTTAAACGCAGAAGATGAAATGCCTACATGTAGTTTTTTCTTTAAGGCCTGAGGTACACCCGCTTCTGCACAAGCTTGTCTATTATTCCCAAATGTCTCACGCTTCTCCTGTGAAGCTCTGATATGAGTTGTACCCTGTTTTCTGGCTTCAAGTACAAGTTCGGCGGGTATATGGTCTCGGCGTATATCTCACGGAAGACTTCGTTTCTTAGTTGAGCTATAAAGTTCCTACCGGGGTCTAACCTCCTTCTCCTTAAGGCGCGTATGTTCACAATCCCCACGACTATTGTTTCGGAGGGATGTGGAGCCCTTGCGAGTATGTTCCCGTTGAAGTCAACAATCATTGAGTCTCCACCAGTTATCCCTCTTGGATAAGGAACTTCCCTGCTCACACCTATGTTTGCTGCGCACACGTAGTAGCAGTTTGCCCATGCAGCGTCCCTGTTCTGTATCTCCCATATGTTGTTTGGCAGGTCGATCATGCTGGCCATAAATCCATGTCTCATGACTACTTCGGCGCCTTGGACTCCAAGCGCCCTAAAGCATTCAGGGAAGTGACCATCCATACATATTATTGATCCTAGCTTTCCTATTTCGGTCTCGACTACAGGGAACATAACTTCGAGTAGACTTTTACCTTTCCCGTACTTCTTGTAGTACTCCTCCAGAAGGTCGTGGGGGCTTGCGGCAGTCTCGAAGTGTAGCGCGGGCATTATTTTCCTGTACTTCAATATTACCTTGCCGTTGGGATCTAGTATGAACGATGTGTTGAATACCAAGTCATCGCCCCAATCGAGGTCGTATTCAAGCACGACGCCATTTATGTAGGCGTCTAGTTCTATGGCTTTTTGAGCGAGTTTATCTGTCTCCTCGCCTGGCACCTGTACATGGACACCTTTTTTGTTCAGCTCCCTGACGCTGGGACCAAACCCGGACTTATGAAAGAAGAGCTCTCCTTGGAGAAAGTACTCTGGAAAGCATATGAGTTTTATAGGCGCATACTCGTCTCTCGCGGCTTTGCCCACGGGCCCGTACACTTGAACGCTATCTAGGAGTTGAAGCGCATGTTCTAAGTTCACTTTTACATCGCTTTTTTCAAAGGCCAGCTTCTGAAGTTCTACTTGCATGAGAGCAACCCTGTAGAGTTCAATATAGCTCATCTACTTCACCTTGGCGATAGCTGGTATAACTCCACCTAGATAAATTTTTTGCAGGGAATCATCTGAAAGGAGACGAAAGTTTAGACAGACACTTGAACTGTCTTTATTTTCCTTGCTATTTCGTCTCCGACTTCGTCGGTGTGCGCCGATCCTCCGAGATCCTGTGTCAGCACCTTTCCTTCCTTAAGGACCTCAAGGACAGCGGCCTCGATCCTTGCTGCAGCCTCGGCAGCTGCTCTGTCCTCATACTTCTGGTGGAAGTAGTTCATCAGCCACATAACCGATAGTATCGCAGCTATCGGGTTGGCGACCCTCTTTCCATAATACTTTGGCGCAGAACCATGAACTGGCTCGGCCATTGCTAATTGATCTCCAACCTGTAAGCTCGGAGCCAGGCCCAAGCCTCCTTGAATTGCCGCAGCCAAGTCCGTTATTATGTCTCCAAACATGTTCGAGGTCACGCACACGTTGTACCACTCTGGCCTTCTTATGGCCCACTGCGTCCAAGCATCGATGTAGGAGTAGTCTTTTTCTATGTCTGGGTAGTTCTCTGCGACCCTGTTAAAGACTTCTCTCCAGAAAACACATCCTTTGAGGACATTGCTCTTGTCTATACAGGTCACTCTCTTCTTCCCATCAAGCGGGGCTCCCTTCGGTCTAGACCTTGCCAGCTCAAAGGCATATCTTATAACCCTTTCGCAACCTTTCTTCGTTAATATCCTCACATCTATTGCTAATTCGGACTCCCCTCCTCTGTTAAGTCTGCCCCCTATTCCTTGGTATAGATCCTCGGTATTTTCTCTGATTATGACCATGTCCACTTCTTCCGGTCCCTTCTTTATAGGTGTTGGTACATTAGGGTACAGCTTGCAGGGCCTTACGTTAGCGTAAAGGTCTAGGCCAAATCTCAAGTCAAATATCAGCTTTGCGCCCGCGTACGTGCCATCAGGCCATCGAGCGTCCTGCCATCCAACAGCCCCAAAGATTATGCCGTGGCTTTCTCGGCAGGTTGGCAGAAGCTCAGGAGGGTACTCTTCCCTCAAATTCTTCAGATAGTACATTGCTCCAGCTTCGAACTCTATGAACTCAAAGTTTAATCCTGATACCACTCCTTCGCAAGCCTTGAGAGCTTTTACAGCCTCTGGCGTGACTTCTCGCCCTATCCCATCTCCTGGAATAACCACTATTTTGTACTTTCTCGGCATACAAGCCACCTGCCGAGGTTGGCTTCGAGGAGGCTTAAAAACCTTAAAATATTTAACGCTTACTGGAGCTACTCATAAGCTCGGAGGTCTAAGATCCTTGAAGCTTTATGAAGTTGCAGATGACGTCGTGGAAACGGAAGTCTTAGTAGTTGGTGCCGGTGCTGCAGGACTTCTTGCAGGTATCAAGGCCGACGACATGAACGTCGACGTGACGATATGCTCTAAGGGGCTCTTCAGGAAGAGTGGCGCTACGGTCATGTCAACCGGAGGAATGGAAGTTGCCATAGGTCACGGAGATCCCACGGATAATCCAGAAGTACACTTTGTGGACACGGTCGTTGGAGGGGAGTTCATAAACGATCAGAGGCTCGTCGACATCCTGACGAGAGAGGCCGTTGAAAGACTTGTTGACCTTGAGAGAATGGGCATAGTTTTCGAAAGGCAAGAAGACGGAAGGTTGTTTCAATTCGCACCGGGCGGAGCTCATGCGAGAGTGGTGATACTCGGAGACTTGGCTGGATCTCATTACATGGTTGCCCTCAACAGAGAAGTCATGAGAAGGAACATAAGGGTGTTCGAGGAAGTCATGATAACTAATCTCTTGACGTCTAATGGGGCGATAAGTGGCGCCGTGGGCTTGGACATAAAGAGTGGAGAGCCCATAATCTTTAAGGTCAAAGCAGTTGTCTTGGCAACTGGCGGTGCAGGGCAGGTATACAAATACACATCAAACCCTATTCAAAGTACGGGTGACGGTAGGGCAATGGCCTACAGAGTTGGGGCCGAGCTAATAGACATGGAGATGGTGCAGTTCCATCCAACCGGATTGGCCTATCCTCCTGAGAGACGTGGAACGCTCGTGACTGAGGCCGTTAGAATGGTTGGCGCCTACTTGCTCAACAATAGAGGAGAGCGTTTCATGAAGAGGTATGACCCTCAACGCATGGAGCTCTCAAAGAGAGATGTGGTTGCTAGGGCTATATATACAGAGGTCAAAGAAGGCAGAGGCACTGAGTGGGGCGGCGTATACCTCGACGCAACTCACATACCCGAAGACGTCATAGAACGCAGGCTCGGCGTGACCCGAAGAAAGATACTCCACCTGACTGGGCTCGACTTGGCTAAGGAGCCCATACATGTATATCCAACATGTCATTACTTCATGGGCGGCGTCAGGGCAGAACCGGATTGTTCGACCAAGGTACCTGGACTCTTCGTTGCTGGAGAAGAGATGGGCGGCGTTCACGGGGCCAATAGGCTTGGGGGGAACTCCATAACTGCACTTATAGTATTTGGATGGAGAGCTGGCATATCCGCCGCACGATATGCTAAGAACAATGATTTCAGGCCCTTAAACCCTGACGATGTTGCAAAAGAGAGAGAAAGGGTCTTCGGCTTTCTTGCTAAGAAGGACTTTATCCTCCCATCAAGTGTAAGAAAGAGGTTACAGGAGGTCATGTGGGACAACGTCGGCATAGTAAGGACTGAAGACTCGATAAAGAGAGCATTAAACGTCATAGAAGAGATGAAGAAGTTTGAATTGCCAAAAGTTGGAGTGCCAGATGGAAGCAAGAGGTATAGGATGGACTGGGTGGAAGCGATAGAGCTCGAGAATTTATTGAGCGTGGCCGAAATGGTCTCGCGCGCAGCGCTCTTCAGAAAAGAAAGTCGGGGGGCCCATATAAGGGATGACTATCCACAGAAAGACAACAGTAAATGGCTTGTGCACACGGTCATAAAAAGCGTTAACGGCGAGATGAGGGTTTGGTCCGAACCCGTTGAAATCATCAAGCTCAAACCACCTGGCGTGTAGGAGGTGAAGGGGCATGGCTCAAGGAAGGGATGTAGTAAGACTTAGAGTCTTTAGGTACGATCCCGAGAGAGACGAGAAGCCAAGGTATGAACTTTACGAGGTGCCTTACTATAAAGGTATGAAAGTTCTCGACGCCCTAATATACATACGTGAGAACTATGACCCAACACTGGCCTTCAGGTACAGCTGCAAAATATGGCGTTGCGGTTCGTGCACGGTGACAATAAACGGTGATGCTAGGCCAGCTTGCAGAGCTGAAGTCGAGCCAGGCAAGGAGTATATTGTAGAGCCGCTGAGGAATTTACCAGTGGTCAGAGACCTTGTCGTTGATCTCAGCAAGCTCTACAAGAGGTTTGCGGCGCTGGGACCCTACTTCATCACGACGAAGCCTAGGGGCAAGGAACCTGCCCGAGTCCCAGGCCACAAGTATGAAGACTTCATAAAAGTGGCTGGATGTATCGAATGTTGGTCATGCTTGTTGGTGTGTCCGGCGGTGAAGGTGGCTTGGTCAGAGATGGCAGGTCCAGGGCTCATGGTCGCGTTGGCTCAGTCGGCATACAACCCGCTCAACGAACACGACGTGTTGCCCATTGCCTTTGCCCAAGGACTTTACAGCTGCACTACCTGTAAGAAGTGTTCTGAGGTATGCCCCGAGGGAATAGCAATCCCAGACGTAGTCTTTGAGAAGATGAGGTACTTGGCATTTACGAGGGGCATGGGTCCACTGCCAGGACATATGATCCCCAAGGAGCTTATAGAAAAAACGGGAAGGTCTGTAGCAAAGAAAGACGTTCCGTTCTTAGAGAGCATTCAATTCGAAGTCTTTAAGCCTAGCGAAAAAGCCGTAGATAGAGTCGGCTATTTCACGGGCTGTTTAGCCGATTATAGGCTTCAATCGGTAGCCAAGGCCACGGTGGACATACTCGTGAAGCTCGGTGTAGAGGTCGTTGTACCCAAAGACCAAGTCTGTTG